>ERZ1026890.131-NODE-131-length-57328-cov-17.325389_pt1 | contig 57328 bp, 38 predicted proteins | sample MGYA00380175_ERZ1026890 | MGnify/ENA primary metagenome ERZ1026890 (study PRJEB33269, sample SAMEA4719811) | human gut metagenome | biome: human-associated habitat; feature: organic feature; material: feces | place: Cameroon | collected 2013-10 ...
GCTCTGCTTGCAACTGAACTGTGCGATAGTTCCGTTGATTGTCACTCGTCCCATAATTGGGACAATTCCGTTTCTCTCCTTGCTTCCATTTACATAGAAGACAGTCTTAAAAGTACTTCTCATAATTCCTTACATTTTGTTTGGTGCAAAATTAAATCATGAGAGTCGCATGACGAAATCAAGACCTGTGCAGAATGGAGAAGTCTGAACCGAGACCGTTAAAAAGACTTATTAGGGCGTTTCTTTGAGGTAATGATTTGAAAGCGTTTCCACTTCTCAAATCTGCTTTTTCCGCAGTTTCTCGCCAATGCCACTTAAAGCCAACGACTACCACAACCACTTGAAACTCAAAATAAAAGCTCAAATCTGCTATTTTTTGCCTTTTGAGGTAGTATTTTTCCACAAAATCCTCCATGTATTTTTGTAGGTCGCTAAGATTTCGCATATCCAGTACAGCGTCGGTGCTGATATATCTTCCTTTGTTATAATTAGTTATTGCACTTCCGAATTTTCTTTTTGTAATACCTAAAGAGGTTAGTGCGTCGATATAGGCTTTGTCTTTCCATCTTTTTGTAAGACATGCGCTGTGTAAAGCGAATAATCCTGCAAACACACAGGCTTTAAACGCCAGATCTTCGTCAATCTCCTCCTTTTTCCCGTCTTTCATCACTGCATGTGTTTTTTGCACGCATTCTTTTATTAATTCAGGTATTGTCTTGAAGAAATCAATAATCTTGCCTCGCATTTCTTCTTTACATGGCATAGATTGCCACGCTTTTTCGTAGTCAGTCTGTATTTGGGGTTCGCAAATAGCAGTAGCTGAGGTTGCTTCTTTTTGAGGTGATGGCAATTTACGGTGTGTCTGAGCGGCATGTTCGATAAACTCAAGAAATTGTTGGTCTGTAATGTCGTTAGAGCAAAAACTGAAATCCTTTTCAAGCCAATCACCTTGTGTTAACAATGAGAAGAAATCCTTAATGATAGGATGCGATTCCATTTTCTGACGAGTAAATTTCTTTATAGTAATTAAATCTATAGGGCGAAGTTCATTGTTTTTAGCATATTGGTCTAATCTGCAAACGATATCGTGAAAATCGCTCAAACATTCAAAACTCATAGCCTCAAATATTTTTCCTTCTCTATAATATTCTTTAATGTAATTGAATCTATTAGAGTATTCGTTTAAAGCTTCTTCTTTTTCATTCTCTGTAGTTGCAGTTTCGTTAAGATACGTCCGTGTAGCATCCAACCTTATATCATAAGAGCTATTGATAAACTCACAATATTCGGCATAATTCATTGCCTCATGGTCATAGCATTCTGATGTTTCGATTATTTCATTTTCCGCTTCTGTAAATATCTTTTCCACACGCACAATGTGGGCACAGGTCTTTGATGCGAAGGAATAATCTATATCATATTCGTGTATTGTGCTTTTAAACAGATTGTAATCGTTATTCTTAATGGTTTCTTTCAATTCGCTTTTTGCATAATCACTACAGTTTAGATGCTCAATAATAAAATCAGCAACATTGGGAGATATAGCAGAGGTCATTATTTTGTACAGCTCTGTTGTGGTCAAGTGACAGTCTGGCAAGGTGTCCGAATCCTGAGATAGTATAAGTTGCTCTTGACGTCTAAATTCGTCAATTCTACGTGAAATGTTATCTAAAGGAATTAGAAATTCAATGCAAAAGTCAAGCAAAGGGAGCAGTTTAGTATCTTCTTTTTCATCTGAGGACATAATGTCTTGGCTCAACTGTCGAAGAAAATTTCCTTGTATATTGTTTTGGTCGGGCAATACAGCTCCTTTTATTCTTTGGATATAAAATGGTAGGTTCAGTTTATTATTCATATTCCGTAATAATATAAAAGCGACGCTTTAAGATAGTTAAAGCGCCGCTATATGAGAATGATTTCAATACTTTATTCCTCCTTCATCAGCGAATCGAAGAAGGAGTCGAGGTCGGTGTCGAGACCTTCCATGAGGTCCTTGCCTATGATGATGGTGTCGTCGTCAGCGAGATACAGTTCGGCGATGCCTTCCTTCTCGTCGTTCTCAAGCACGAAGCTGTAAGGCTTGAGTATTCCGAGATTATCGAGAGTTTTCGACATTGACGCGAATGTAGTGGTGAGGATGTCATGCACGCTTTCGTAGAAGTCCTCGTCGTTGTTTTCAATCCACTGTTCAACGACACAGCGTGTTATCTCCTTGTCGTCATCGTCGAACGCTACCATTTCACCGCTTTCCTGCGAGACGCGCACGTGTATGTCAGTAACAAGTGACGTTTCTTCGTTAAGCGGAAATTTTTGGGCTATTTTCTTCAGAAAACGCTCAATCTGCTGTGTTGTCTGTTCAGAGGCTTTCATCATTTATGTTTTTTGATTGGTTTTTAGAATATTACTTTCAATTGCAAACTTACATAAAATCTTCCGATTAATAGCCTGTTTTCCTGAAAAAGTTGATATTTATCTATAGCGTATCATGTAAAAAAACACTCATTTGCTTGTCATAACCGATTTATAGTATTACTTTTGTATCATATAATAGCGCATTGGCGTTAATAATATAGTCATTTTACAATATTATAAACATTAATATAATAAAATTTGAGAAAATGAAACAGACAATCTTGGTTACTGGTGGTACCGGATTTATCGGTTCACACACCACTGTAGAGCTTATCGAAGCTGGTTACAAGGTAGTGATTGTTGACGACCTCTCCAATTCGAAGATTGAGGTTCTTGACGGTATTGAGAAGATAACAGGCGTGCGTCCTGCTTTCGAGAAGGTGGACCTCCGTGACAAGGAAGCCACAGAAAACGTGTTCAAGAAGTATCCTGAAATCGAGGGTATCATCCATTTCGCTGCATCCAAGGCTGTCGGCGAGAGTGTGCAGAAGCCGCTGCTCTACTATCGCAACAACATCGTTTCACTCGTAAATCTTCTGGAGCTTATGCCGCAGTACGGCGTAAAGGGCATCATCTTCTCTTCAAGCTGCACCGTTTACGGTCAGCCGAAGCCTGAGAACCTCCCCGTTACAGAGGACTGTCCTCATCAGAAGGCCACATCTCCTTACGGCAACACTAAGGAGATAAACGAGCAGATCATTGCTGACTACATCCACAGTGGTGCTGCCATCAAGAGCGTCATCCTGCGCTATTTCAATCCGATCGGTGCTCATCCCTCTGCCGAAATAGGCGAGCTTCCTAACGGAGTGCCCAACAACCTTATTCCCTACGTCACTCAGACCGCTATGGGCATCCGCAAGGAGCTGACCATCTTCGGCAATGACTATAACACACCTGACGGAACATGTATCCGCGACTACATCTATGTTGTTGACCTCGCAAAGGCTCACGTGGCTGCTATGCGTCGCGTGCTCGACGAGGATACAGACGCTGTTGAGTACTTCAACATCGGTACCGGCAACGGCAACTCTACACTTGAGATCGTTGAGACCTTCGAGAAAGCCACTGGCGTTAAGCTCAACTGGAAGTATGGTCCGCGTCGTGAGGGTGATATCGAGAAGATCTGGGGTAACGTAGACAAGGCTAACAAGGTGCTCGGCTGGAAGGCTGAGGCTAAGCTTGACGACGTGCTCCGCTCTGCATGGAAGTGGCAGGAGAAGCTTCGCAAGGACGGAGTGATGTAATTCTGATACGTCTTTAAAAGACGTCTGAGACGTCGAAGAGATAAACTAAAAAAGGGAAGTCCGAACCGTAAGGCTCGGACTTCCCTTTTTTAGTTATTATTCGCTGTTATTACAGGTTCTTCATGATGTCGAGCAGGTGATCCCAAACCATCTGTACGGTCGGGATGTGCAGACGCTCGTCCGGTGTGTGAACGTCACGGAGAGTTGGACCGAACGAAACCATGTCGAGGTTCGGGTAGCGCTCTGAGAACAGACCGCACTCCAGTCCGGCGTGGATGCCCTTAACGATAGGCTCCTTGCCGAAGAGCTTCTTGTAAGACTCAACAGCCACCTTTGTGAGCTTGCTGTCCGGATTCATCTTCCATGCGGGATAGCCGTCGCTCATCTTAACCTCAGCACCAGCCAGCTCGAACACAGCCTTGATAGTGTTGGTCTCATTCTCGAGGTTACTCATTACGTTAGAGCGCTGTGATGCCACGATGTTGATTTCGTTCTCGGAAGTGATGACGCTTGCTACGTTGTTGGATGTCTCCACCATCCATGCGAGAGCCTCGTCCTGACACATTGCGAATACGCCGTTATCGATGGCCTGCATGCAGCGGATAAAGCGTGTTGAGCATTCCTTGGCGATAACAGCCTCTGCGTCTGTGCTCTCAAGACCGAACTCCATAGCTGTGTCAGTTACGTGGAACTCCTCTTCCACGTCGGCTGTGAAGATGTTCCAGTCTACGCGTACTGTCTCCTTCTCGTTAGCAGGAACTGCGAATACGATGATGCCGTCACGAGGAATGGCGTTGTGGAGCTTGCCTGAGTTGAACTGAGCCAGACGGAGGTCCATCTTGTCCTGCTCCATGTAGAGGAAGCGAGAGAGAATCTTGATGGCGTTGGCACGCTTCTTATTGATGTCGTCGCCAGAGTGACCGCCCTTCAGACCCTTAATGGAAGCCTTGAGGAAGAAGTAGCCTGCAGGAGCCTCTTCGCGCTCGAAGGTGAACTTGGCGCTTGTGGTCTTGCCACCGGCGCAAGAGATGAAGATCTGACCCTCGTCCTCTGAGTCGAGGTTTACGAGCATGTCGCCCTTCATAAATCCTGCCTTCATGCCCATAGCACCAGTGAGGCTGGTCTCCTCGTCGCGTGTGAACACGCACTCCAGCGGACCGTGCTCGATGTCGTCGCTGTCGAGGATGGCAAGCTCGATGGCACAACCGATGCCGTCGTCAGCACCGAGAGTGGTGCCCTTAGCTTTGAGCCACTCGCCGTCTACGTAAGTCTGGATAGAGTCTTTGAGGAAGTCGATGTCTACGTCTACGAGCTTGTCGCACACCATGTCCATGTGGCTCTGGAGAATAAGCGTAGGTGCATTCTCGTGACCCTTAGTGGCGGGCTTGCGGATGATGACGTTACCGGTCTCGTCGGTTACTGTCTCAAATCCGTGTTTCTTACCAAAGTCCTGTAAGTACTCAATCATGCGCTCCTCATGCTTTGACGGGCGCGGAATTTTGTTGATTTCAGCAAACTGCTCGAACACGCGAGCAGGTTTCAATTCGCAATTACTCATTTTTTCTTTAAATTTCTTTATGTTATAAGTACAATAATCTGAATTTTCGATAATTTATTTTGTCATGCGGCTGATTTGCATTACCTTTGCATTAGCTTCATGAGAGCGGGTCTGATGCTGTTCCTTGTATAGAGGGAGGCATTTCCGCCTTTATCTTGTATTGATAATGCAAAGATAATGGAAAAGTGGAGACAAAACAAAATTAGTTGACTTATTTTAATTATTAAGTCATATTAGACAGTCAAAAACGTAAAAGCGATGATAAAACTTCTTCTCTTGACATTATTAATAGTGGCAGTTTCTGTCGCTCTGTTGTCCGTGAAGGTGATAATCCGAAAGAACGGAAAGTTCTCTTCACAGCATGTCCATGACAATCCGGGACTGCGCAAGCAGGGCATCCACTGTGTGATGGATCAGGATCGTGAGGCACGCGAGAAGAACCGTGCATATTAGAAAAACAAGAAAACAATTATAAAAAAATGAACAAGAAAATCAGTTTCGGTACAATGGCGATTGCTGCTCTTGCAGCTTTCTCAATGTCGTCATGCGACAAGTCGAAGGCTCAGGTTGACGAGAAGCCCGCAGCAGAACAGCCCGCAGCCACACAGACAAAGATAGCATACGTAGAGGTGGACAGCATCATGTCTCAGTATAAGTTCTGCAAGGACTATTCGTTGATTCTCCAGAAGAAGGGACAGAACATCCAGAACACTCTCGCACAGAAGCAGCAGCAGCTCGAGGCAGCAGCAGCTAACTTCCAGCAGAAGATTCAGCAGAACGCTTACACACGTGAGCAGGCACAGGCCATACAGTCTCAGCTCCAGAGACAGAACGCTGACCTCCAGTCGCTCAACCAGCGTCTGAGCGGTGAGTTCCAGCAGGAGACAGAGAGCTATAACAAAGCTCTTCGCGACTCTATCCAGCACTTCCTTGCCGTATACAACAAGGACAAGAAGTACACTCTCATCCTCTCTAAGGCTGGTGACAACATCCTCTATGCTGACAAGGCACACGATATCACCAACGAGGTTGTCGCTGGTCTGAACAAGGCTTATAAGCCCGCTGCCGCAACAGAGAAGGCAAAGGACTCTAAGAAGAAGTAAGAGAAAGGGGTTCCTTAATAATTAAGGGACAAATGAATAATTATGTTAAAGGCGTGTCGGAACGTATAGACTTATGTGTTTATATGTTCTGCCACGCCTTCTTTTTTTAAGTAAGCCTGTTATTTCTTTTGCCCATACCATTTATTTTTGTAATTTTACAACCTAAACAAATGGTTATGACAAAGAAGGAATTATACGCTCGTGTGCTTTCGTACTTTCGCGAACTGCATCCCGAAGTGACCACTGAACTTGAGTTCGGCTCCGTGTTTCAGCTGCTTGTCGCTGTTGTGCTAAGCGCCCAATGCACGGACAAGCGCGTCAATATGGTTACGCCCGAACTGTTCGCTCATTATCCTGACGCACGCTCAATGGCTGAGGCTGACGAGGCAGAGATTTACGAATACGTAAAGAGCGTCAGCTATCCCAATGCCAAGGCTCGCCACCTTGTCGAATTGTCGCGTATGATTGTGGCAGACTATGGCGGAGAGGTGCCGGAGGATTTCGACAGTCTTCTGCGTCTGCCTGGCGTAGGACGTAAGACAGCCAATGTGATGCAGGCTGTGGCTTTCGGACAGGCTGCCATGCCCGTCGACACGCATGTCTTCCGTGTAAGTCATCGTCTCGGACTCGTACCCGCTTCTGCCGACACGCCTCTCAAGGTGGAGACCCAGCTAAAGAAGCATATCCCGGCTGACTGTCTGTCACGTGCCCATCATTGGCTGCTCCTGCATGGTCGTTATGTCTGCACAAGCCGAAAGCCTCATTGCAAGGACTGTCCCTTCGACAGTTTCTGCCCTAAGCGACTTGAAGGATCGAAACTATAAGAATACCATAATAAAGATAACAGCTAATGATAACTAACGGACGTGTACAGCTTTGGCCCTTCCTGCGTGTGGCTTTGTTCCTTGTCGTAGGAGTGCTTATTGGCGACGCCTTGGACTGCCGCGTTCGTTCTTCGGTGTGGATGTGGGCGTACGTGGCTTTGGTTTCCGCGTTTGTCGCATCCTATTTCTTTTTGCGCAAGCATCCCATTTTTCAGACTGTTGTGCTTTTTATTATGGTGGTGGCAGGAGGTTTGTGGCGCACCACTTGTTTTCTTGAAGATTATAATGTTTCTTTCTCCGATGCCCCGGAGTCTTATGAGGCTGTTGTGGAAACCCAACCGGTGGAGAAAGAGCGTTCTGTTAAGTGCCAGCTTGCGGTGACGAAAGGAAGGCTTGCCGGGCACAGCATCATTGCCTTCTTTCCTAAAAAAGACTATCAGTATGAAGACGATGGCACGGGCGTGGATGCACGTCAGCTTGTCATCGGCGATGGTCTTGTGGTATGTTCGCGCCTGGAAAAGGCGGAGTGGGAGAGGGGAACGGCTGGTAAAGGACGTGACAGTCACTTCGATTACGGGCGTTGGCTGAAGGTGCATGACGTGATAGCCCGCACGTATATCCCCTATGGCAGTTGCGCCCGCAAGGTGCTCAGCCTTAACAGTCTGTCAATGCCGAAACGCCTGTCCATCGTGCTCGACCGAGTTAGGCGTAAAGCCATGACCCATCTGGCTGTCTACGGGGTGAGCGACGACGCTTACGCCATAGTGGGAGCGATGACGTTGGGCGATAAGACAGCCCTTTCGGATGCAGCCCGCGAAACCTATTCTGTAGTGGGCGTATCGCACGTGCTCGCTCTTTCCGGTCTTCATCTCGGCATCATATTCATGCTTCTTGCCGCCATACTCATCCCGTTCGGGTCGTCTATGGGTCGTCTTATAATCGGCAATTTGGTTCTTATTCTGTCCATTTGGGCTTATGCCTTGATGGTAGGCATGTCGTCCAGCATCGTACGTTCGGCTGTCATGTACACGTGTTTTGCCTTCTTCGGATTGATGTCAGCCAAACCGCAGTCGCTCAATTCGTTGGGCATAGCGGTCGTGGTGCTTGTCCTTGGCAATCCGATGAGCCTTTGGGACGTAGGCTTTCAGATGTCGTTCCTTGCCGTCTTCGGCATCTTGGCGTTCAACGAGCGCTTCCATTACATCATCAAGCCGCGTTATCTTCAGAGTCATCGCATGGTGGACTGGATATGGACAATGTTCAAGGTGTCGATGGCTGCTCAGGTGATGGTAGCCCCCATCATCATTTATTATTTCGGGCGCTTCTCCTGTTATTTCCTTTTAGCCAACTACATAGCCATCCCTGCCGTCACGCTCATAGTCTATCTGTCGCTCGTTTTTTACATTATGGCGTTTGTCAGCCTGCCGTTCTTTCCGCGTCTGATAGCCTACGTGCTCGACCGTATTGTCGCTGTTCTCAATGCTTCGCTCGACTGGATAGCTACGATTCCGGGCGCCAGCATCGACAACATCAGCTTCAGCGGCACGCAACTCGTCCTTGTTTACGTGGCGATAACCCTCTTCTTCTGCCTCTCTTATTACCTTGAGGACATGTATCGCTCGGCTTATGGCTATAAGATAATGTAGGGAGCACTATTATATAATGTATAGACCATTGACTATACATTGAAATATTCCTCCAACTCCTTCTCAGCGCCTCCGTCCTTATTGTCGAGGTCTTTGATGATGACGCCGTGCTCTAAAAGCGTGATGCGCGTAGAGATGTCCGTCGTGTGCTGTAGGTTATGACTCGAAATCAGTATGGTAGCGCCTACCGTCTTGTTATATTCCACGAGCAGCTTCTTCAGATGGTTCTGACTGCTGGGGTCGAGGAAGTTGAACGGTTCGTCGAGGATGACGAGTTGCGGGCGTGTGAGCAATGCAGCCACGATGCCCACCTTCTGCTTGTTGCCGGCAGAGAAGTCGCGTATATACTTTTTCTGTCCCAATACCTCACCGTTCATAAACGTCTCGTATTGGGCTATTTCCTTATGCACGTCCTCCTTCGACATGCCCGAAACCTTACCCACAAACTCCAGATATTCCTCAGCTGTAAGGAAGTCGATGAGGAAGCTGCTGTCAATGTACGATCCCGTGAAAGGCTTCCAGTCCTCGCTCATGGCAGGATTGATGTGTGTCGGTTCTGTGCCGTCCGTCATGTTCGGCGTAAGCATCACGCTTCCTTCGTCGGCATTCAGAAGGTCGAGAATGAGGCGGAAGAGCGTGGTCTTTCCCGCTCCGTTGTTTCCCACGAGTCCGAGAATCTCCCCGTCATAGATGTCCGCCTTCTCTATGTTCACGGCTGTCTTGGTTCCGAACACCTTCTTAAGGTTTCTTATTTCTATTTTCATTGATAATCTCCTTATTATGTTTGCTTATTTCAAGCCAAGCTCTTCTGCTATGAACCTGCTCGTAAATCCCTTTCCTGTCTTAGCCACTTCCTCCGGTGTGCCTTGCGCCACAAGCTGTCCGCCGCCTATTCCGCCTTCCGGACCTATGTCGATGATGTGGTCAGCCAGTTTTATGACGTCGAGGTTATGCTCGATGATTACCACCGTATTGCCACGGTCGACGAGTTTCTGCACCACGTCCATGAGTATTCGGATGTCCTCGAAGTGCAGACCAGTTGTCGGCTCGTCCAGGATGAAGAGCGTCTTGCCCGTGTCGCGCTTGCTCAGTTCGGTGGCAAGCTTTACGCGCTGGCTCTCGCCTCCTGACAGCGTTGTGGAAGGTTGTCCGAGCTTGATGTATCCCAATCCCACGTCCTGAATGGTCTTTATCTTTTGCAGGATGGCGGGCACGTTCTCGAAGAACTCCACAGCCTGATTGATGGTCATGTCCAGCACGTCGGCAATGCTCTTGCCTTTATAGCGCACCTCCAGAGTCTCGCGGTTATATCGCTTGCCGTGGCAAACCTCGCATGGCACCATCACGTCCGGCAGAAAATTCATTTCTATCGTGCGATAACCGTTGCCTTTGCACGTTTCGCAGCGTCCTCCCTTCACGTTGAAGGAGAAGCGTCCCGGCTTATATCCGCGCACCTTGGCTTCCGGCAGACCCACGAAGAGCGATCGGATGTCGCTGAACACGCCCGTGTAGGTGGCAGGATTTGATCGTGGCGTGCGTCCCAATGGCGACTGGTCGACGTTCACCACCTTATCTATATTGTCTATGCCTTCCACGCTGTCATACGCCATCGGCTTCTTCAGCGAACGATAGAAATGTTGTGAGAGGATGGGCTGGAGCGTTTCGTTAATGAGAGTAGACTTTCCCGAACCGCTGACACCCGTCACCACAATCAGCTCTCCAAGCGGGAAGCTGATGTCCACGTTCTTCAGGTTGTTGCCCTTGGCTCCGCGTATGGTTATGAATTTGCCGTTGCCCTTGCGTCTTTCCTTGGGCACGGCAATGGTGCGTATGCCGTTAAGATATTCGGCTGTTATGGTGTGCGTCTTGAGCATGTCCTTCGGTGTGCCCTGAAACACCACCTCGCCACCCTTGCGTCCTGCCATCGGACCGATGTCGATGATATAGTCGGCGCTGAGCATCATGTCCTTGTCATGCTCCACCACCACCACCGTGTTGCCGATGTCGCGGAGATCCTTCAATGAGCGTATCAGGCGTTCGTTGTCTCTTTGGTGCAGACCGATGCTCGGCTCGTCCAGAATGTAGAGCACGTTCACGAGTTGCGAACCTATCTGCGTGGCAAGTCTTATTCGTTGGCTCTCGCCTCCGGACAATGTGGCAGACTGTCTGTTGAGCGACAGATAGTCCAGTCCGACATCCAGCAGAAACTTTATGCGTGTGCGAATCTCCTTGAGTATCTCCGTAGCAATGGCTTTCTGGCGTTCGTCCAGATGCTTCTCCGCCTCGTCCAGCCAAGTCATGAGCGCCTTGATGTCCATGTTGGCAAGTTCAGAGATGTTCTTGTCCCAGACACGATAAGAGAGCGACTCCTTGTTGAGCCTCATGCCCTTACATTCCGGACACTGACATACGGCAAGAAACTGGTCTGCCCATTTCTGTCCGCTTGCCGTGTCATCGTTCTCCATCACGGAGCGCATATACTTTACCACGCCGTCGAACGTGGTGAAGTAGTCGGAAGAGGTGTGAACCAGTTCCTTGTCTATTTTGACAGGTTCAAGCGAACCATAGAGTATTTCGTCGAGCGTGTCCTCCGGAATGTCCTTCACGGGAGTCTTCAGCGTGCATTCCGCCTTCTCCAGTATGGCACCTATCTGCCAGAAAATCATCTGGTTCTTGTATTTTCCCAACGGCACAATGGCTCCCTGATATATGGATAAGGTGTTGTCGGGAATGACCTTCTTCATGTCAATCTCGTTGACGTATCCCAAGCCCTTACACTTCGGGCAGGCACCTTCAGGCGAGTTGAATGAGAACATGTTAGGAGCCGGGTCGCGATAACTGAGACCCGTCGTCGGACACATAAGTCGCTTTGAGAAGTTCTTCGCCACGCCAGAGTCCTTGTCCAGAATCATAATAAGTCCGTCGCCCTGCCTCATGGCAGTCTCAACGGTCTTTCTGAGTCTGTCTTCGAATCCCTTGCGCATCTGCATCTTGTCAATCACCACCTCAATGTTGTGTTTCTTGTATCGGTCAGTCTTCATGCCCTGCGTTATCTCCATAATCTCCCCGTCCACGCGGGCATAGAGATAACCCTTCCTCCGCAAGCTCTCGAAGAGTTCGCGGTAGTGTCCCTTACGTTGTCTTACGAGAGGGGAGAGGATGTAAATGCGTCGGTCGGCATAGTCGGTCTCAATCATGTTGATGATTTTCTCCTCCGTATACCTCACCATCTTCTCGCCGGTGGCATAGCTGTAAGCCGTGCCCGCACGTGCGAAAAGCAGTCTGAGATAGTCATAAATCTCCGTTGTGGTGCCCACCGTGGACCGTGGATTGCGGTTGGTGGTTTTCTGTTCTATGCTGATGACGGGGCTGAGTCCGGTTATCTTGTCAACGTCCGGACGCTCCATGTCGCCGAGAAAGTTGCGTGCATACGCCGAGAACGTCTCGATGTATCGGCGCTGTCCTTCAGCGTAAATGGTGTCGAACGCCAATGACGACTTGCCCGAACCGCTAAGGCCCGTGATGACCGTAAGGCTGCCGCGCGGAATCTCCACGTCGATGTTCTTAAGGTTGTGCACACGTGCGCCCCATACGTTTATTTTGCCCTCTTCCATGTCGTTGTTGCTCATATCTCTCATGTGTAAGCTTTGATGTAGTGTGTCAGGGGCTTATTCGCCGCCCGTCGTTCCTGAAGTTTCCGTATAACCTCTAAGCAGGTTTACGTCTTTCTTGATGTTATATTTTCTTCCGTCAGCGCCCTTTGCCTTTACGAGCACAAAGTAGACGCCCTGCTTTACGTCCTTTCCGTTATACTTACCGTCCCATCCTCCGTCAGGGTCGGACCATTCGTAGAGCTTCTGTCCCCAACGGTTGAAGATGTAGGCATGAAACTCCACCAGACTCTGATGTCCGCTCTTAGCCTTATATATGTCGTTGATGCCGTCGCCGTTCGGCGAGAAAGCGTTGGGCATGTCCAGCTTGCTCTCTGAAATAGATACGGTAATGGGCGTGTTCTCCGACCAGTATTCCTCCGTGTAAGCCACCGTGTCGCCGGCGTTGGTGAACGTGGCGTACAGCACTATGCGGTGAGCGCCAGCCTCCGTGAACGTATATTCCGTGTCCTCCTCATATCTGACAAGGTAGGGCGAGTCGTTCCCCTCCTTCGTAAATCTCCATTCGTAGTGCGCGCTCCATGCCCCCACGTTCTCCGCGTTGGCAGCGAAGCGTACGGTGAGCGGAGCCGAACCTTGATAGCTCGTGCCCGTCTCTTCTCCTTCGGAGGTTATGAAAGTGGCTTGTGGGTCGATGGTGGGGATGTCGTCAGCCTTTACTTGCAGGAACGAGCAGGTAAGGGCGACAAGAAGTATTATGATGTGTTTCATATTCATGCCTGTTTGGTTATTATGCAAAGTTAATGAAAAATTTCTCAGAACAATATATTTTATGTACTTTTGCACAAAAATCAAGGTATACAAACTAAAATTCAGAACAATATGAGACGTCATCTCCGAATGCTATTATGCATGTGTGCCCTCGCGGTCGCCATGGTGTCAGGCGGTCAGAATGTGAAGTGGCAGGACCTTTACAAGGTGAAGAAGAAAGACACGATATACGGCATTGCCAAGAAATTCAATATCACCATAGAAGAACTTCAGAACGCCAATCCCGGCATGAAGAAGTCTGACTATGTGCTTAAGAAGGGCGACCAGCTCCTCATCCCGTTCCCCACGATGAGCAAGGTGAACACTCCGGCGCAGTCTCCTGAGACCTCTCGTCCTGCTACGCCGTCTGCGCCCGCTGCCGGCAAGAAGAAGGAAATGGGCGTGGTGCGTGTGGGCGTGATGCTTCCGCTTCACAATGTTGACGGCGACGGACAGCGCATGGTGGAGTATTATCGCGGCGTGCTGATGGCATGTGACAGCCTTAAGACGCAGGGCATCAAGACCAATGTGCAGGCATGGAACGTGCCCATTGATGCCAATGTGGCTACTACGCTTGCCGATCCTGCTGCAGCCAAGTGCGACATCATCTTCGGTCCGCTCTATACGCCGCAGGTGAAGCCCATAGCCGACTTCTGCCGCAAGAACGACATAAAGCTGGTCATCCCGTTCTCCATCAATGGTGGCGAGGTGGCTAAGAACGACCACATCTTCCAGGTCTATCAGTCGCCGGAGCAGCTTACGGCTGTAGCCGTGAACGCCTTCATGGAGCGTTTCTCTGACTCGCACGTGGTGGTCGTTGACTGTAACGACGCCACCAGCAACAAGGGCACCTTCACCACCAGCCTCCGCAAGCGTCTTCAGGAGAAGGGCATAACATGCAGCATCACCAACCTGAAGTCGTCAGACCCGATGTTCGCTAAGGCGTTCAACACTACGAAGCGTAACGTGGTGGTGCTCAATACGGCACGTTCGCCGGAGCTTAACTCGGTGTTTGCCAAGCTTGACATCCTCAAGAAGTCGAGCCCCGCAATGCGCGTGTCGCTCTTTGGCTATACGGAATGGCTGATGTACACGAAGCCTTACACGGAATATTATCACAAGTACGACACGTACATCCCCACGTCGTTCTACTATAATCCCGTAGCACAGCGCACCAAGAACTTCGAGCGCACTTATCGCCAGTGGTTTAAGTCGGACATGCGCGAGGCGCTTCCCCGCTTTGCCATCACAGGTTATGACCAGGCACAGTTCTTCCTGCGTGGCATCAGCACGTACGGATCAGCTTTCAAGGGCACGAAGCAGCAGACCACGTACGCCCCCATGCAGACCCCGCTGAAGTTTATGCGCGTGTCTGACGGCGGCATGCAGAACGTATCGTTCATGCTCGTGCATTATCGCAACAACCGCAGCATAGAGTCGATAAGCTATTGATTCATAACAAACCATTAAGAATGAAAAGTCTTAAACACAGAATATGCGGTCTTGCCGCTGCCGTAGTCTTGCTCATGACGTCTCACGTCAGCGCGGACGCACAGATTGGTGACCACCGCAACGACCTCTCCGTCGGTGTGAACGCCGGCTATATAATAAGTAATGTGGGCTTTACGCCGAAGGTGACGCAGCAGGGACATGGCGGCATAACCATGGGACTGTCCATGCGCTATACGTGCGAGAAGTATTTCAGCACCATCTGCTCCATTGCGGCGGAGGTGAATTACGCCCGAATAGGATGGAAGGAGAACATCCTCACCTCCGACGACCAGCCTGTCATCAACGCCAAGACAGGACTGGCGGAGGCTTACCAGCGCGACCTCAACTACATCCAGGTGCCCATCTTCGCGCACCTCGCCTGGGGTAAGGAGCACAAGGGCATGCAGTTCTTCTTCAAGGCAGGTCCGCAGTTCGGCTATCTGCTCGGCGAGAAGACCGTCTCAAACTTCAACTTTGCCGATCGCAACCTCGCTGACCGCTCCAATCTTACCTGCGCCCAGGACACGATGTCCGTAGAGAACAAGTTCGATTACGGCATTGCAGCCGGCTTAGGAATGGAGCTGGCGCTTCCGCGAGTAGGCCATTTCCTCCTCGAAGGCCGCTATTATTACGGTCTTGGCAACATCTACGGCGACTCAAAGCGCGACTATTTCGCCCGCTCCAACCACTCAAACATCGTAATAAAGCTGACTTATCTCTTCGATATCGTGAAGACAAAGTAAGCTCTTCGGTGGTTCTGCAGTATACGGTATTTGCATGGTATTAATCCGTTTCTATGAACAAGAAAATTTATTTTGCTGGCTCTATCCGTGGTGGTAGGGAAGATGCTGCGTTATATCAGAGAATCATACAGTATATCAACAAGACGGATGTTGTATTAAAACAAAAAAGTGCGCCGAGACCGTTGTTTGGTCTTGGCGCACTTTTTTCAGTTTATTGATTTTATCAATAGAATGGTTTAGCTAACCTTGTTGAGCTTCTTGATGATAGAGAAGATGAAGAGGGCTGATACGAGGCAGATGCCTGCGAGAACACCCCAAATGGTCACGAGGTTGAAGTTCTGACCCCACATGATGCCGGGAACCATTACCAGCTGGTTGCCGATGGCTGTTGCACCGAACCAAAGACCCATCATCAAACCTGCATACTTCGGAGGAGCCACCTTAGATACGAACGAGATGCCGATCGGAGAGAGGAGAAGCTCGGCGAATGTAAGGATGAGGTATGTAGAGATAAGGAGGTTTGCACTTACGCGCGGACCCTCTGTAGCTGCGTCGCCCTGTGTCAACGGAAGCTCAAGACCCATAGATCCTACAGCCATCCACACAAAACCAAGAGCTGCAACGAGCATTCCAAGACCGATCTTCTCAGGAGATGTCGGCTCCTTGCCCTTCTTGTTAAGCCATGAGAACAATGCTACGCTGACCGGAGTCAGAGCCACTACATAGCAGGGGTTGAACTGCTGGAAGATAGGAGCCTTGATGTCAACGGCACCGTCAAGGTTGTTATACTTATAGAAAAGGAATGCGATGGCTGCAACGATGACGCCCAAAGCAATGCCCTTGCCTTTGCCAGTCTTGCTCTGTGCAAGGCTGAAGCTACCGTATACAACGAAGATGCAAGCAACGAGGTTGGTAACGTCGAATGCCATTGACTGCAGACCCTCAGATGTCTTCTGTGTGTAGTCGCGTGCAAACAATGTCAGAGTGTTACCGTTCTGATGGAATGCCATCCAGAAGAAGATAACCACTGCGAATACAAGGCACAGACAGATGATGCGCTCCTTAGTCTCTGCTGGAGAAAGCTCGTCAATTTCAGCTTTGTTGTCGTCTGCGTCCTTCTTCTTTGTTTCTCTTGCAAGGACATGCTTGTAGGTGAAACCGAAGGCGTAGTATATGGCGATACTTAGGATAAGCGAAGCGCAAGCTACTGCGAATGCGAAGTGATAAGAGTCTTCTACTGATACGTGTAAGTTGGCCTGAGCCCAGTCCATAATCTTAATGGCAGCAGTCGGAGCGAACATTGCACCGATGTTGATAGCCATGTAGAAGAGTGAGAAACCTGAATCGCGGTTGCTGGCAAACTGAGGCTCGTCATAGAGTCGACCAACCATAACCTGCAGATTACCCTTGAACAGACCTGTTCCTAAGGCAATAAGGATAAGAGACAGTCCCATAGCGGCAATGGCAACGGTGTCTTTGCCAAGAGGAAGCGAGAGGACAAGGTAGCCGATGAACATGATGAAGATACCGGTGGTAACCATCTTGCCGAAGCCAAACTTGTCAGCTGCGATACCGCCGATGATGGGGAGGAAATACACCATCATCAAGAAGGTAGAGTAAATTGTACTTGCAGTTCCTGTCTCAAAGCCGAAGTTGGCTTGCAGGTAGAGAAGGAAAACAGCCAACATCGTGTAGTAACCGAAGCGTTCGCCGGTGTTGGCAAGGGCTAATGCCCATAGACCTTTAGGTTGATTTTCGAACATAATAAATTATAGTTTTGAAGTGATTATTGTTTATTCATTCATGATTTTGTTGGTGGTATTATTATGGTGTTATGTGTTTGTTATAGTATTTTCTAATTTCAGCAATACAAAATTAATAACAATAATTCTAAACACCAAAAAAGAGGATGAATAAAAGTATATAGATATATAAAAAACAATTATGGCACAGCTCTCAACGAGTTGTGCCATAACCGTATGTTTAACTTAAAAAACTTTTCATAAATAATGAAGATTCTCACGAGCCCTCATAGTTACCTGTTAAACAATCGTTCTAATTTACCTTAAACCTAATAACTAAAAACCTAAATCTATTACTACTAACCTAAACAATCTATTAACCTTTTGACGATGCAAAGGTATGAAGTTTTTGTTGTTCGCGTAAACAATAATGGCAAGTTTTCGCATTTTCATGCGTTTTATTGATATGGAACAAGTCGGAATGTGTGTATAATGCGCTTTTTTTGATTAATTTTGTATTGCAAACTGAAAGCATCGTTGGATGCTCCATAAAAAGATGAAAACAGATAACATAATAATCAAATAAATGTATGCTCAGATCTACTTTTCGCAAACATCATAAGTGGTTCGGCATAGTCATGGGATTTTTCCTTATTGTGTTCTGCGTATCAGGCATTTTGCTCAACCATCGCCACGCTATAAGTGGCATAGACGTGAGCAGGGGCATGCTGCCGTCGCGATATGAGATTAAGCAATGGAACAGCGGACTGCTGCGTGGCACTTGTCGAATGGACGACGGAAGGGTGGCGGTGTATGGTTCGGCGGGTGTTTTTCTTACCGATACCGTGGCATCGTCGTTTGTAAGTATGAATGAAGGACTGCCACAAGGGGCTGATATGCGCCAGATGCGTGGCATGGCAGGAGTGAGTTATGGGGCATGGCAGAAATCCTCGCATGAGTTTTTTGCCGTGTCGCAATATGGCCTTTACCGTACAGACGGGCGTCATCGTTGGCATCACGTGGCATTGCCGACTGGAGAAGAGGAGCGTCTGACTGACGTTACTTCACGTGGCGACACTCTTGTGGTGCTTAGCCGGTCGTACGCTTACGTGGCTACGGCTCCTTACAGGACGTTCTGGAGGGTGGAGATACCTGCGCCATCGGGCTATGATGGTAAGGTGTCGCTGTTTCGTACGGTGTGGCTGCTTCATAGTGGCGAGTTGTTTGGAACGGTAGGCGTGATAATCGTAGACGTTATCTCCGTTATCCTTATTATAATATGTGTGACGGGTTTGGCGTTCTGGCTGACAGCCAAGATTTCGGTAAGGCAGAGTCTGAAGCGTCTGAAAGGACGGGCGCTGAAGACGCTTCTGTCTTGGCATGACATAATAGGAAGAAAGACCATCGTCCTTACATTATTAATATGTGTGACAGGATGGATGCTTCGTCCGCCAATGATGATACCGCTTGCGCTCAGCCGTGTGCCAGCCGTACCCGGCACCATACAGCATAGCTGCAATGCCTGGAACGACCGTCTGCGCATGGTGCGCTATGATGAAGCGGCGGGAGACTGGATGGTTTCTACATCAGAAGGATTCTTCTCACTGGGCAAGGACATACAGCATCCGGTTCCGCAGCATATCTCCGAGGCACCGCCCGTAAGCGTTATGGGGCTGAATGTGTGGCAGAGAGAGAAGGAGGGCGGCAAGTGGTTGTGCGGTTCGTTCAGCGGTATGTTTGTATGGGACCGTCAGACATCTACGTCAACCGATTATTTCACGCATCAGCCTGCACCCAAGTCTGCCGGTGCGCCGTTCGGCAAGACGGCAGTGTCGGGATTTACTGACGACATCATGGTCGGTGGTAGGCATGACGGCATTGTTGTGGAATATGATAAGGGTACATCCTTGCTTCTGCAGCCATCGTGGATGAACAGGCTGCCGATGCCGTTATGGAATGTGGCATTGGAGGCCCATAGCGGACGACTGTTTATCGGCAATATTGCCACGTATGTATTCGTGTTGGTGATGGGAATGGCTGCTGTATGGAGTCTGATAACCGGACTCAAAATCAGAAGAAAACCTAACAAGAACAGTAAACGTAAATAAGAAAACTTATTTATATAATAATAAATACCTTAAACAATGAATATAATGCAGAAACTATGTCTGTCCGGTGCTATCGGAGTGTCCGTAGCTATGACCGCAATGGCGGACGACAATACTCGTGGTATTGGACGCTATCCGGGAAATCCGGCTGAGAATTTCGCTCCAGTGCTGCGTGAGACGGATGTCATTACGAACTTAGCGTTGCGCCGTCCAGTGCGTGCGTCATCATCGTTCGACTTCTGTCTGACTCCTCAACTTGTTACTGACGGCATTGTCAGCCGTTCTGCCGTGCCGACGCTTTTCGTCAGTACGCCTGACGGACTGTTGCCGCGTCGTGAGCGTGAGTGGGCGATTGACGGAGGAATGTATTCGCGCAATACTGTTTATGGCGCCGATACATATCTTAATTATGAGTGGACGGGTGCTTTGTTTCGAGCCGATAGTGTGCGCGTAAGACTTAACGTGGCTTACGACCCTAAGCTGGCGGACGGCAAGTATGCCATTCGTGTATTGGCTTCGGACGGAACTGGCAAGGAGAGAAAGTGGCATGCAGTGGCAACTATGGAAGGTCAGTCGCTGCCTGGCAAGCAATCGCGTTATGTGGAGCATTCGGATCCTAACAAGCAGACGGAGCGTGAGATGCTCCCTACGCGTGATGTCGTGGTGACTTTGCCGGTGGACGGTGGCTTTAGTTTTAGTGGACTCCGCCTTCAGTTGACGATGAAAGGTGCAGCCCACTGGACGGTGTTCGAGTTTATGCCTTGCCTTGATGGACACTCGCTTACCTCGCAACTCCTCACAGCTGCCCGTTTCGGTAGCGCATGGATGAGCGACGGAGGAGGCAATCAGTGGGTGGAGGTAGACCTCGGACGTACGCAACCCGTGGAAAGGGTGGAGCTGAACTGGATAGAGAAAGCGTTGGAAGGACGTGTGGAGATGAGCGACGACGGTAAGAACTGGACGGTTGTGGCTGCTCTGCCTGGTGGAAAGAACGCCGTGGACAAGATAAAGACAAAGGGAGCCAATGGACGTTATGTGCGTATAGGTATGACACGTCCTACGTCTTCTGGCAGATATGTCCTTAGCGAGATGAACGTGATAGGACGTGGCGGATATGAGGTGGTGCCTCATGTGGCTGCAGGAATGGACGGCAACAGGCTGCCGCTTCATGGTGGCGACTGGCTTCTTAAGCGTGCCGAAGCAACGGACAAGGGAGAGAATATATCTTCTTCCAAGACGGACGGCAAGGGATGGATTACGGCAACGGTACCGGGAACGGCACTTATGAGCTATGTGAACATCGGCGCTTTGCCCGACCCGAATGTGGCTGACAACCTGGAGAACGCCTCTGAATCATTCTTTAACAGTAACTTCTGGTATCGTCGTACGTTCTCCGTGCCTGAAAAGATGAAAGGCAAGCATGTCTTTTTGTGCTTCGACGGAATAAACTGGAAGGCTAATGTCTTCCTCAACGGCAAGCGTGTGAACCGCATTGAGGGCGCTTTCATGCGTTCGCGTACCGACATAACTGAGATGCTTCGTGAGGGAACCAATGTATTGGCTGTGGAGGTGATCAAGCCGGACAATATCGGAGGAACAAAGGAGAAGACGTATGCCACTACAGATATTAACGGAGGAATGCTTGGTGCAGACAACCCTACGTTCCATGCAAGTATAGGATGGGACTGGATTTCCTCTGTACGTGGTCGTGAAACTGGTATATGGAACGACGTATTTCTTTCTACTGAGGGATCGGTAACGATTTCGGATCCGCTCGTTTCCACGTCATTGGCTTTGCCCGATACGGCTGCTACCATCACTCCGCGTGTCATTCTTGTGAATAATGAGGCGCGTGCTGTATCTGGAAAACTGCGTGGTTGGATTGGCGATATAGCGTTTGAGAAACGTGTGGATATGGCACAGGGCGAGGAAAAGGAAGTGGTGTTCGCTCCTGAGAAATACGCCCAGTTGCGTGAACAGCGCATGCGCCTTTGGTGGCCGAACGGTTATGGCGAGCCGTATATGTATGACGCTGGCTATGAGTTTGTGCTTGATGGTGGCGAAAAGGTCAGAACAGACTATCGTGCAGGTATCAGACAGATGACTTATGAGGGCGCTGACAAGAAACTGCAGATGTGGATAAACGGTAAGCGATTCGTGCCGCTTGGAGGCAACTGGGGCTTTAGCGAGCATAATCTTCTCTATCGCAAACGCGAGTATGACATCACGGTTGGATATCACAGGCAGATGAACTTCAATATGATACGCAACTGGGTGGGGCAGATCGGTGACGAGGAATTTTATGATGCTTGCGACCGTAACGGCATAATGGTATGGCAGGACTTCTGGCTTGCCAATCCTTGCGACGGACCCGATCCTGACGATAACGCCTTGTTTATGCATAATGCGTCAGACTTTACTCGTCGTATGCGTCGCCATCCCAGCATCGCTCTCTACTGTGGACGAAACGAGGGATATCCTCCTGCAACTCTGAATGCGTCGCTGAAGAAACTTGTGGACGATGCTAATCCTGGCATGCTCTACATCCCAAGTTCTGCCGATGAGGGAGTCAGCGGTCACGGTCCTTATTGGGCTGAACCGGCTAAGACTTACTTCTCCAAGCAGACAGGAAAGCTCCATACCGAGCGTGGCATGCCCAATGTGATGACATACGAGGGACTGGCGCGTACGTTCTCGTCTGAAGCTTTGTGGCCGCAGTCGGAAGAGTGGGGACGTCACGACTTCACACAGCGTGGCGCCCAGCGTGGTGCTACGTTTAATGCCATGATGGAGCATGCGTTCGGCAAGCCGGCTGACGCTCGTGAGTTTGGCAGCTTGGCACAATGGATTAATTATGACGGCTATCGTGCCATGTTCGAGTCGGGCGCAAAGTATCGTCAGGGATTGCTTATCTGGATGAGTCATTCGTGCTGGCCTTCGCAGGTATGGCAGTGTTACGACTACTGGATGGAGCCAACAGCAGCCTTCTTCGCTTGTCGTAAGGCTTGTGAACCGCTTCATATTCAGTGGAATGCTCTTACACGTGACGTGGAGGTGGTGAACATTACGGCTGAGGCTCATAAGGATATGAAGGCTTGTCGTGACATTCTCGATGTCCGTGGACGTGTGGTTTCGTCTGCTGAGGCTTCGCTCTGCTGTGATGCTGACACAACGCTGACGCTTCCTTCGCTCCACGTTGACAGTCTGGCAGGTGGACGGCCGACTGACGTACGCTTCATAAGACTTGCGCTGGACGATGCTGAGGGTCGTCGTGTCTCTGACAATTTCTATGTTATTGGAAACGAGGAGGGCAATCTTATGCAGCTTCGCTCTCTGACAAATGTGAGTCTTAAGACTGATGTGGTGCGTGACGGAAACCGTTATGACGTAACCATCGCCAACGAGACCGACACTCCTGCAATGATGATACGTCTGAATCTTAAGGCGGAAGACGGCGAGCAAGTGCTGCCCGTGTCGTACGAGGACAATTATTTCCATCTCATGCCGGGCGAAAAGCGCACAGTAAGAGTGGAATGGAGTCCGGCGGACACCCGTTCCTTGCCTACGTATGTGGAAATAACAGGATTTAATGTAAAATAATTGAGAGTTGAAAGTTTAGGGTTGAGAGTTATGATTACCTATATAACATATCATAACTCTCAACCCTAAACTTTCAACTCTCAACTAAAAAACGGCGGGCTGCACGTTTTACGGTGTCACGAAAACAAGAACCATATCAAGATCGAGAACCGCACGCACACCTTTTCAAAATCAAAATCATGCTCAGCCCGTCAAGGCTTCATAGCTATCTTTTATATATGCGGTGCCGCGTGCGAAATTTTTTGATTAAATTCTCTGTTTTCTGAATCCCATATTTTAATTTTAAAATTTAAGAAGACACCGTGTATGGTGCATACGCCGAAGTTTCCCGACAAGCGTTCAGTCTTCGGTTACCCGCCGCCGTATGTTTGTTAAGGACTGGCTATATCCTTATTCTTCTTCCTTTCCAAGACCAGCCACAGTCTCGTAAATCTCGCGCAAGTCATTGGGGATGACAATCTTGAGGCGTGAAATGCGCTTCTGTTCCGTATCTTTATATACGGTGAAGTCTTTCTCAAGCTTCGCCATTTCCACGAGATAGTCGGCGTTCTTTATGTTATACTCACCACGCTTGCGCTCTTCGTCTTCACGCAGAGCCTCGTCAATGGAGTGATTATATCCGTTAAGCTCTGCCTGAGCCTTGCGATATTCGCCTTGCAGAGCGAAGAAACATCCTTCCAAGTCTTTCAGTTCCACGCTTGGTTCGTGGCGATAAAGCAGGGTGTCGCGTCCGCTACCGTCTATCTCAGCCTCCTGACACATTATCTTCATATATTCCTTGCGTGCCTCAGAGAGGTGACCGTCAGGATGTATGAACTTGCCGAAAGCAGCTGCCTTGGCTTCCAAAGAGAGAATGCGTGCACGGTCTTTCACGGAAAGCGTGGCTATCTGCTCCTCGCGTGTCATCAGCGTTTCCATAAAAGGCTGTTCCGGCATATCTATTTTCTTCTCCTTGCAGTAGTCTTCCATTTCCATATCATGGAGGTCGGATAGCATCTTTGAGCGAAGTTTTATAGCCTCACGCAGCCATGCTATGAGCGAGTTGGCGAGTGAGATGCTGCGCAGTCTGTCTGCTATACCCTGCATCTGCTCTTTGTCCCATCCGTGCTGCACGCGTTGCTCCTTGTCGGAACCGATGATGGTGAGGTAGCTATTGAAGAACTCCACGTTCTCCAACTCTTGTGTTTGTGCCTGCACATACTCCTTGGCGAGGTTAGCAATGTGATTGGCGGACGTAGATGTCAGTCCGTTAGTGTCGAAAAAAGTCAAATCCTGTTCCATATCGAAAAGTGTATTTGATGTGAATGTTTATCTTTGTTTAGGCTTTCTTTTTCATTCTCTCCTTGTCCAGCTCATGCGCCATAGCACGCTGCACTTCGAAGAATCCGCTAAGCATAGCCGTCATGTAGTTGTCGAGATTTGGAATCTCTGGTGTCAGCAATATCTGTCGCTTCGTATGCACCACCATACGGTTGTTGTCCGTGTCCATAGTGTAGAACAGAGTATGACCGCCGTATTGGAAGTTGATTTCGTTTATTATCTTTCTCAACCGTGACACCTCATCAATGTCGTCCAGTTCTACGCTGCCCCACGAGAAGTCGTAGATGGTGGCAAGCAGGCAATCGTCCGAAACGATTATGCAGAAAGTCTCTCCCTGAAACTTGAATGCCAAGCGGTCGCTGCCTTCTTCCTCATCCTCTTCTGTCTTGCAGTTAAGGTCGTGTAAGATGGCTTTGCATAGCTCACGAGGCTTCATTCCTGCATAAGCTGCTGACGAGTTGTCTGTTTCTTCGGATGTGTCGGCGTTATTTGTCTTTAGCTTGTTCTTGTGTTGTAGTGAAAAATAGATAATTGCGATAGTTATTAGTACCGCTATTGCTGTTATTGTTATGTTGTATCCCATAGCTTCTGATTCATTAGAATGGTTCTGCTAATATATTGCAAATATAATGCTGATAATGCAAAGATACAAGTAAATATGAATAAGGACAAATATTTTTATGATATTTTAATGTATTGTCTTGATTGTTCAGAAACAAAGTAATAACTTTGCATAAAATAAATATCATGAACATACTACTTATTGACAATTACGACTCATTCACATACAACCTTTCTCAATATCTCGAAGAGGAGGGCGGGGAAGATGTGGAAGTTACTGTTTGGCGAAACGACCAGTTCGATATTGACGACGTGGAGCGTTTCGACAAGATAGTGCTGTCTCCTGGTCCCGGCGTTCCCGATGAGGCCGGGCTTCTCAAAGCTGTCATCCGACGATATGCACCGACGAAGCCAATCCTTGGTGTTTGCTTGGGCGAACAGGCGATAGGTGAAGTGTTTGGAGCAGAAATATATAATCTGAATACAGTTTTCCATGGCATACAGTCGAGCGTCCGCATCGTAGCTTCTGACTATATCTTTGACAATCTGTCAGACAGCATTAAGGTGGGGCGTTACCATTCGTGGGTGGTAGGTAAAGAGGATTTTCCTGCCGAATTGGAGGTGACAGCTGTTAGCGATGAGGGTCAGGTTATGGCTCTGAAGCATCGCCGTTATGATGTCCACGGCATACAGTTTCATCCCGAATCGATCCTTACCCCGGAGGGAAGGACCATCATCAGGAATTTCATTTACGGATGTTGCTGAGATTGAACTTATAAGCAGATGTTGTTTATGGCAATCTCTCGCTCACCCAACTCAATCATTGCATTTATCAGACTCATTTTCTCGGCTTTCATGAGCTGCTCCAAAGTGATGTCTGCCTCTCGCAGCTTACCTTCTCCAAGCAACTGTGCACGTTTGGTGCCCATAAGCAAAGGTTGTTTGGGCGTTAGCCATACATCGCCGTCGTACACGGCGATGTTGGTGAACGAGGTGTCGGTCACCAGACCGTTCTTCACGATGATTATCTCGTCGCAGTCACCTTTCATACTGACCAGTCGGTTGAGGAATGTTCGGTCGGTGCTCTTGAATGAATAATCCACCGTGTCGTCCCTTACCACCTTTAATGACTTGATTGTGCGCATTGTATAAGGAGCGTACTGCACATCCTCTATGCTTCCTTTGCCGTATACCACTCTTGCTTTATAGAAGTGCATATCAGCTGTGGGCGACAGAATGTCATTGAGGTTCGGGACTGCTTGTCCTTTAAAGAAATGACAGACGGTCCGTTCCATCCTTGCCTGATGACAGGAAAGGTTCATGGCCTTTCCGTCTTTTATCTTTATGGTTTCAATAAATTGCTGCGACATAATATATATAATATGTATTGTTGCTATGTAATCGGACATTTATTCCGTAATGGGAAGATAAACCTTCTGCAGCACTTCCTCATACTCCTTTCTGCATTGGCTTTGTGAGGTTATGCCGCCTCCAGCCTTGAATGCCATACCGTCCTTTTCCTGTTCCACGAAGCGTATCATCACGGCGGAATTGAGCGTTCCGTTCTCGTATATTCCCATCACGCCGGTATAGAATCCGCGCTTGTAGGTTTCTGCCTCGTCAATAATCTGACAGGTCTTCTTCTTTGGAGCTCCAGTAATGCTGCCGGCGGGCAGTTGCGCTGCGATGATGTCGCCGATGTGGTGTGTATAGTCGTCTGGCAGTTTGCCGCTAATCTCCGAACTTGTCTGCAGTATGTCGCCCTTATTGGTGTGGAGAACGTCAACATAACGGTATTTGTCCACTCTAACGTTAGACGCCACTCTGCTCAGGTCGTTGCGTATCAGGTCCACGATGGTGGCGTGTTCGGCAGCTTCCTTCTCGTCGTTCATAAGTTCTTTTTCCGCATTCGGCAATGAAGCGTCAATGGTGCCCTTCATCGGATAGGAGAAAATTCGTCCGTCTCTTATCTGAAGAAACTTCTCTGGAGAGAAACATACGAAGTTGCCTATATTGTCGGCAAAGTCGTTCATCAGAAGCTTATACTTTCCATTGGAACGGAGGAAGATTTCATGAAGGGAGAGATTGCAGCGCACGGGCACTCTGCAAGTGAGATTGGCAAGATAACTATTGCCTGCCAACATGTTACGCTTCACTATATCGAAGCTCTTTTCGTATTCCTCATACTGTGGTGCGTCCACCTCCCATGTTATCTTGGCCGTAAGCGGAGATGCGGTCTTTTCATTGATGTTAGTCTTGCCGTCGAAATCGTAGAGGCAATCTTCTGGATTTATGTCAGACAGTTTTCGGACGTACGCCTTGCTGCCGTCATAGCTGATGACGAAGAGAAACGGGTCGCCAGTGCTGCCCAACTCGTTGATTTTCTTTATAATATCCTTATCCATACAGTTTGATTTGAAACCAATATCCCCATGGACGCAGACTGCATGCAGCAGCCGTCCATGGGGATTCTTCGGTTTATTGTATTATATAAGTGTGTGAAACGCTTTACTTAGCGATAATCTCAAACACTTCCACGTTTCCTTCTATCTCTGCCTTCACGGCACCCTTTGTGAGAGTAGTGGTGAAGAACGAGTTGTCAATCTCTGTTGAAGAAAGCAGCTTGCCCTTCTTGTTATACTGGTTGAACTTCACGCCGCTGTTAGGCTTAACGTCGAGCAACATTGTGTAAGAAGTCTTGCCTGCCTCTACGCCGAACGTCAGCTTGCCCTCGCTCTTGAACGATGTGCACGGATTCTTGTCGAAACCGAACATGGCTGCCTCTGTGTTTGTGGCGCTGACTGTGAAGGGAAGGCTCTCGGGAGTGGTGGGGTTGACCATAAACTCACGAACGGCAATCCAGCTCTTCTTATCAGACTGCAACTTGCGGATGCGCACATAGCGTGCGTCCACAGGCTCACCCTTCCAGTGGATGATGTATGTCTTCGCCAGTTCTCCTGTCAATGCCTTCCATGTCTTGCCGTCGGCAGAAGCTTCGAGGATGGTATTGTCGAAGTAGTCTACGTCGTCCACAGAATTGCGTCCCTGCAGAATCTTCACCTCTCTAACCTTACGCACGGCTCCAAGGTCAGCACCAAGCCAGTCGCCTGTCTCCTGACTTCTTCCATTATGGTAGAAAGTGGTGGAGTCGTTGTCGAACATCAGCTTGTTCTGTGTTGTAGCGAGAGTGGGGTATGAGCCTACGCCCTTGTAGAATGCCGGTACCTCACCTGTGAGATTCTTGAAGAATGCTGCAGACATGTCGTCCATGGCGTTCTCATAGAACGGCTGCAACACCATAGTGCCCGACTTGTGCTTCTCGTAAGCGGCACGGTCGTCCTGAGTCATGCGGTTGCTGATGTATCCGTTCCAGAACTTGGCGTTGTCGCCGCCACGGTATGTCTGCATCAGCTCGAGAGTCTGCTTGCCACGCTTGCCGAGCTTCTCAAACTCAACCAGCCAAGGCTTCAATTCGTTAAGCAGCAACTGGTTCTTGCAGTCGCGCTCCATTGTTGACTTCGACTTCTCCACTCTGTCGAACTCAGCGTAAAGATCGTCATAAGCCTTCTGTGAGAAGTCGGCGAGGCGGAATGTCTTTGTCTCCCACGACTCGTCGCGGCGATATCCAGTTTCGGTGTCGCATGAGTGGATGGCGAAGGTGCGGTAAGCGTCATGTGCCTCAGGTGTGAGGTCAACAAGACCGCGCTCCCAGTTGTCGATGGCGTTGTATGCTGCCACGTTCCAGTTATAGTCTGCCACGCCGTAGAGAGCCAGCTTCGATGCCTCTCCGTGCTCCATCGGGTTGGAGAGCACACCGCAAGTCATCTTGTCCGTGATGTCGTTCTCCAGTCCGTAGGCAGGACCCTGCATGATGATGTGACGAGCATAGTCAGTAACAGGGAAGTTCCACCAGTAATATGCGGGACGCTTGATGCGTGAGTCAACGAAGTCGAGAGTTTCCTTGGTAAGGTCAGAGCATACTACGGCACCGGTCCAGAACACGTTGATGGACGGGTCGAGACGCTTGCCGTAGATGGCGAGCTGTCCGTCCTCCTTCGGGTTAGCCCAGAGCTGTGAGTAGTCTGTGGGGCAAACCACGAGAGGCGATACGTCACCCTTAGCCTGCACAAACTCCTTGTTAAGACGATTGAGGAGGTCAACCTGCTTGTTCGAGTCGGTTCCTTCTCCCTCGATGTCGTCAAAGTGGATGGCGAATGAACGTACGCCGAGGGCGTACATATCGTTGAACTTGTTTACGAGGTTCTGATAGTCCTCCTCGTTCCACTTAATGTCCTTGCCCGGATGGATGGCCCATACGAAGTCAACGCGGTTGCGGCGGCATGCCTCCACCAGTTCGTGGATGTTACGTGCCTGGTCGGCAGGGTAGGGCTTGCGCCAGTTTGGTGAGCTGTGGTAAGGATCGTCCTTCGGTCCGTATACGTATTCGTTCAGCTTGTTGCGTCCATAATAGTCGATGAGCGACAGGCGCACCTGATGCGACCAAGGAGTACCGTAGAAACCCTCCACTACGCCGCGCAGGGGCAGATCAGGATAGTCGTTGCAGGTGAGGTAGGGCAGTCGCATCCTTCCCTCGGCAGCCGGAGAATCTAAAATCTGCTTCATGGTCTGCAGCGCATAGAAGGCACCGCGCTCGTCATAGCCCACGATGTTTATGCCCTTGGCATTGACGGTGAGGAGATAAGCTCCTGACACCATTTTCTTCAAGCCTGCTTTCTTTGCCTGCTTCTCGCCGAAGTCGATGGTAAGGCGAAAGCCCTTCTTGTTCTGCTTCAGGAAAGCCAGGTCGTCAGCGAAGCGCTTCTGCTTGTCCTGAATGTTCAGTCCGTTGGCGAAGGAGAGCCAGTTCTGGCGGTTGATTTCGAAGTTGTGCGGAGTTGGGTTTACGACGATGCCCTGGTGGTCGAGCTTCTTTCCCGGCACCACGTTCACGTCCTGTTTCTCACCGCGTTGCGATGTCAGGTCGAAAGCCTCTTCCTGCGCCATAGCGGAGGTTCCGCAGGCAACAGCAAACAAGGCTGAAAGCAAATACTTGTTGTTAATCATTCTTATTGTTTTGTTTTAGTAAAAATCGTTTAAGGATTTTGTTGCCGGTCCGGCGCTATGCTGTCCTTCTTAGAACTTCACGTCGAACTCTACGTCTATCATGTTATAGTCGGGCTTGGCGAGGCTGCGGTCGTTGATGCGTGCATATTCTGCACCTATCATTATAGACTTGCCAATCCAGTAGTTGGCGCCAATCTCGTACTGTGTTCTTGATGTTCCCCATTCTGCGCGTGGACGATATAGGTCGTAACGCGCCTTGGCATACAGCTTCTTGCTGATGACAGGGGCAATCATAAGAGCGTAGAAACCGTCTGCCTGGTCGCCAGCTGCATAGTTGACGTTGCAGTCTGTTTCCTTGCCGCTTGTGAGGCTCTTCGTGAAGCCGTAGCCCTGGCTGTGGATATATTCAGAGCGTACTGTCCAGTCGTTGGCTGCATATTCTGCACTGAAGGCATAGCGGTTCTTCGAGAGCGATCGCACGCCGCTCTTTGTCTTTACGCTGCCGTCCTCGTTCTTCACCACGTTGTGGTTGGCGTCGGTCACGTTCCATGTTCCCTTGCGGGCAGACGAACCGGTCCATCCGAATGCACCGATGCGCAGACCTTTTATGGGTGCCACCCAGATGCCGCCGATGACATCCTTACGCTGGTCGACGTCCTTTTGGTTGGTGCCCTGTCCGTTGAACACGCCCACCTGATAATGCAGGAGGTTGCGTCCGGCGGCATTCTTAAGGAAGTCGCCCTGAATCTGCACACCTATGTCGCGTCCGTTGCTGGCATGCTCGCCTGCACGGTCGCTGAATCCTGCTAACTTGCTGACGTTCTGCGAGTAGCCCATAAAGCCCTGTGTGATGGGGTGCATGGGGTTTTCGAAGGTGAACGGGCGCTTAAACTGTCCCGCCTTTATCTTGAAAGCCTCATACTTCTGCCATTCTGCGAAGGCGTCCACCATGCGCGGCGACGATCCGAGGTCGGAGGTGTTGCCGTTCGCCTGGAACTGCACCTTCCAGTAGAAGTCTTTCATCAGTCTGCCTTCAAGTGCCATACGCACCATACGTATATTGAAGGAATTGCTTTCCTTTGAGTCCTGGTCGCTGTATTGATACTGCGACATCACGTAACCGCTGAACTTTATGTCGCTGAGGACAGACAGCTTGGGTGTGTTTTCCTGTGCTGACGCACTTGTAAGAGCGAGAGCAGCAAGTGCGAGAGATGCAATTTTTTTCATTATTAGAGTATTTTAATTATTGGTTCGTCATTATGCTCTTTCCTCAAGCAACACCACATTCTCTACGTGTGGTGTATGAGGGAACATGTCCACCGGCTGTACGGCTGCCACCTTGTAGTCCGTATCGAGAGCCTGCAGGTCTCTTGCCTGAGTGGCAGGGTTGCAGCTTACGTATACGATGCGCTTCGGATGGGCACGCAGTATGGTGTCAATAACGTCTGAGTGCATTCCGGCGCGTGGTGGGTCGGTGATGATGACGTCAGGTCTGCCGTGCTCTTTGATAAACTCGTCGTTGAGAATGTCCTTCATGTCGCCGGCGTAGAACTTGGTGTTCTGGATGTTGTTCACCTGCGAGTTCACCTTGGCGTCCTCGATGGCTTCCGGCACATACTCGATGCCTACCACCTGACGAGCCTGACGAGCCACGAAGTTGGCGATGGTTCCGGTTCCGGTGTAGAGGTCGTACACCAGCTCGTTACCTGTCAGCCCCGCAAATTCGCGAGCCACAGAATAGAGGTGGTAAGCCTGCTCGGTGTTGGTCTGATAGAAGCTCTTCGGACCAACCTTGAAGCGGAGGTTCTCCATTGTCTCGTAAATGTGGTCGTTGCCCTTGAACAGGGACAGGTCGAGGTCGCCGAACGTGTCGTTACACTTCTGGTTGTCCACATACATAAGGGATGTTATCTCAGGGAACTTGTCAGCGATGTGCTGCAACAGGCCGTGTGCACGCTCCTCGTCGCCCTCCTCGTCGTAATGGAACTGGATGAGAACCATCCACTCTCCTGTGTTGGAGTTGCGAATCATTATGTCGCGCAGCAGACCGTGCTGCTGTCTGAGGTCGAAGAAGGTCATGCCTGTGGAGAAGGCATAGTCGCGTATGGCGTTGCGAATCTTGTTGTGCAGGTCGTCCATCAGCCAGCACTTCTCGATGGGCAGAATCTTGTCGAAGGCTCCGGTGATGTGAAATCCGATGCCGTTCATATTGTCGAACGTAGTGCCCTCGGCTATCTGCTCGCGTGTCAGCCAGCGCTTGTTGCAGCAGCCGAACTCCAGCTTGTTGCGATATTCCTTGGTATACACAGATCCCATGATGGGGCGAAACTCCGGCAGCTCTATCTTGCCGATGCGTGTCAGCTGGTCATGCACCTGCTTCTGCTTGGCTTTGAGCTGCTCCTCGTAGGGCAGATTCTGCCACTTGCATCCTCCGCAGACACCGAAATGCTGGCACATCGGCTCTTCGCGTACTTCACTCTTCTTGATGAATCGTATAACCTCCGCCTCGCAGTAGCTGTGCTTCTTCTTGCGCACTTGCAGGTCCACTACGTCGCCCGGCACAGTGAAAGGAACGAAGACCACCATGTCGTTTACATGCGCCAAAGATTTGCCTTCAGCAGCCACCGCTTCAATGGTCACGTTCTCAAGTATAGGTAGGGGTTTCTTTTTTCTTGACATTATAATATGGATATTTTGCTTTGTTTAAAATGCAAAATTAGGCAATTTTATTGAAATGTGACACCCTTTTAATCTAAAACTTTGGTTTTTAGACATGGAGACATGATTTTTAGACAAGAAGACATGAAGACATGATTTTTAGACAAGAAGACATGAAGACAGGTCTTATCCTATAAACTCAAAACTGAACAATTCATAATGCGCCTTGGCGCACAATTCCTAATTCAAAACTCCTAATTCAAAACTCGGACGGCGTCCGCCGTCCGCCATGCAAATATCGTACAAAGAGTAAAAACTTGTTACAAAATAAAAATTGATTATAGAGATTTAGATTGCTGTTTTTACGGTGTTTTGCTGTGCAAACAGCACCCACGCTTAACTATAAAGCCCCTTTCCTGCTCTGATAGTGGCACCTTCAGAGAGTAAAAGAGGCTTTATCGTATTACAATAGTAAAGGTTTTGGAGTGTAAAAGTGGCTCTATAGCAGAAAAAAGAGGCTCGTTTGCGAGTCTGATTTCATAATGCTTCGTCTATAAACTGCATAACACGCTGTGTATAAGCGTGTTGTCTTCAAACGCTCAAAACTCAAGAATTTCGCACCAAAGATTTTGTTGTGCGCTGAACGAGGAGTATTGAGCATTAGAAATGCAAATATTGTCAGGCAAACTAACCGCCAAACAGGAATTTATCTAACGAAGTTGAGAGTTGAGAGTTGAAATTTGAGAGTTCTTGCTAAGGCAAGCGGCAAAGCCGAGCGATGATTACCTTATTAAGTGTATAATAATCAATATATTAACTATCATACATATCATAACTCTCAACTCTCCATTCTCAACTCTCAACTAAATAAACTGTAATTTATCAGTGAGATTGTTTGCTGTGGTAGGCAGGGTGTTTACTATTGCTATTATTAGTTGTTGTATCCTGGATTCTGTTCCCAGTTGGTGTTCTCCTTGAGGATATTGTCGGGGACGGGCAGGATGCGGCATGTCTTGTCGAAGCGTGCGTCCGGATTGCTGTGTTTGTGGAATCCGTATTCGCTCTCGAACGTGCCGAAGCGTATCATGTCGTTGCGGCGCCAGTTCTCATCGAAGAATTCGCGACCGCGTTCGTCGAGGATTTCCTGAAGCGAAGGGTCGTGGTCGAGCAGGGGAGCATGCACGTAACTGCGAATCTGATTGAAGAGCGACTGTGGCGTATCGCCGTTGGTGGCGGTGGCTCCGCGCTTTACAGCCTCCGCCTTCGTGAGGATGATGTCGGCGTAGCGGAAGATTGGCACGTCGTTACTCTGATAGCGGTTGTATGCGCTATACTCATTCGGGTTAGGATAGAACTTGATGGAGCGATAGCCCTGACGCCATCCGTCCGGCGTAGCACCACAGTTGAGCGTAGCCAGTCCGCCTTCCTGCAGGGTTATGGTCTTGGTCAGTTCCAGCTGAGTGCCTTTATATATGTAAGGCTTGTCTGTCTCCTCGCCGGTTATGGCGTCGTGTATGAACACCTTTCCTTTGAGTACGGCATCGTTGCGGTCGTCGCCCTCAAGACAGAACAGGTCAGCAAATTCGGGGTTCATGGCACAGATGCCAGCGCACGACTTGCCCATCTTTCCGCCGTAATAGCCCTCTGTGTCGCCGTCGTCAATGCGTCGGAATGCGCGGTAGCGACCGTAGAGCAAACCCTGTGCGCTTACCTTGTCGTAAGGCATGGCGTAGATGAAGTCCTTAATCTGCGGACCGTTGTCAAACATAAACTTCTTGCGGTACGGGTCGTTCAGATTGAACAGACCGCTACCGATTATGTCGTCGCAGTACTTCACGCATTCGTCGAGCTTGCTGTTCTTTGTTGTGGCAACGTCATACTTGGTCACGTCGCCACAGGTATACACTCCCCAGTTTATATACAGCTTGACGAGCAGTGCTTCAGCCATCCATTTGTTCGGCTTGCCGTAGGTGGAAGCGTCGTTCTTGTCCGAGAGGTCAGGCAGGCATTCCTTCACCTCTTTCTCTATAAACTCAGCCACCTCCTTACGCGGGCTGCGCACCACAGCCTCATTGTCAGCGGGCAGATGGTCCAGCACGGGCACGTCGCCATAGCTGTCCATAAGTATGAAGTGATAGAAGGCGCGCATCAGGCGGGCAGGAGCAGCCACCTTTGGAGTCTCCTTAAATTCTTCTATAATCTTGTTACACTTTGTGATGCCGCTTGCCAGATCGGTCCAATAGCTTGCAGGATCGTCGCTTGACATGAAGTTATGGATGGAGGGATGGATGTTCTCGCCCTTGTCAAAGTAGTCTGTGCCGAAGGACACGCCCGTAGCCTCGTCAGAAGAGAAGGTCTGCACGCGGTTGTAGTTGTTGCCGAGTGCCTGTCGGAACGAGTAGTAGACATCCGACATCTTGCCCTCTATGGCAACCGGATCATTGGGATATTCCGTGTATTTTGATTTCACGTCTACGTCCAGGTCGGTGCAACTGGCTGTAATGCCGAGCACTGCCGCAGCCAATGTTATCTTTATTATATTCTTCATTGCCTTGTTTCGTTAATGCTGTTTATATGCTTTTGTCGTTTAGAAGTTCACCTTCATGCCCACCATGAACGTGCGTGTACGGGGATAATAGTTGTTTCGCCATACAATGCCCGGTGTCAGTCCGCCGAGGTTAACTTCAGGATCGGTGCCCTTAAAGCTTGTGAGCGTAAAGACGTTGTTGCATGTAGCATAGACAGAGAGATTGTTCACCCAGTCGCCAATCTTGCCGAATCTGTATGTCAGCGTCATTGATGAGAGGCGCAGGTAGCTGCCGTTCTCGATATAGCGGTCTGACGGTTTCTGCGAGTTGACGTCTCCGTAGCGTTGTTCGGTAAGTGCCTCGGCGAAGACGTTCTTGCCCTGGCTCAGCATTGTGATGGCGTTGCCCTGCGCACGCAGTCCGTTGAACACCTTATTGCCGAACACTCCCTGGAAGAACATGTTGAGCGACCAGTTATTGTAGGTCAGCGTGTTGTTCCATCCGAGCGTGAGCTTCGGCTGTGCGCTTCCCACCTTTGTGCGGTCCTTGTCCTGTGGGTCGATGGTGGTCTCGCCGGTGCGCTCGCCTGTATTGGCGTCATGCACGTAGTATTGTGATGTGCCGTTCTCGTCATATCCAGCCCATTCGTAGGTGTAGAACTGGCCAATCGGACATCCTTCCATGAGTCGCTGCACGTACACACCGTGGTTGCCGCTGAGCTCAGGTGACGCCTCGTCGATGTATTTTACGGAATATGTGGCGTTGGAGAGTTTTTCAACAATATTATTGTTGTGCGAGAGATTGAGAGTGGTGCTCCATTCGAATGCCTTCGTCTTTACGGGGATGGCATTGATGGTTATCTCCACGCCCTTGTTGCTGATGTCGCCCACGTTGGCAGTCATCAGTCCGTAAGGATAGCGGTTGGTCGACACAGGATAGTCATAGATAAGGTCGCTTGTGCGCTTGTCGTAGTATTCGATGGTACCCGAGAGGCGGTTGTTAAGCACGCTGAAGTCCAGTCCGACATTGAACATTCCCGTGCGTTCCCACTTAAGGTCGGGATTGGCGTTGCTGAGTGCTCCCAGCGTGTGCTTCTGAGAGGTCTGACCGTTGGCGTCGGTGTACGAGAACCATCCCGACGTACCGTAAGTACGGATGGCTGTGTAGGCATCGAAGCCCTGCGAATTGCCGCTTACTCCGTAGCCCACGCGAAGCTTGAGGTCGTTGAATACGTTGAGGTTCTTCACGAAGTTCTCCTCGCAAAGGCGCCATGCTGCTGATACAGAAGGGAATGTGCCCCAACGGTTGTTCTTGCCGAAGGCTGACGAACCGTCGCGACGTACTGTGGCTTGAAGGTTATACTTCGAGTTGAAAGAATAGTTAAGTCTGCCGAAGAACGATATCATACGCAGCGTCGATTCTGCTCCGCTCTCCACGGCGTCCATGCCGTCAATGCTGTTGGCGTATGACAGGTTATACCATTTCAGATTGTCGTTATAGAAGTCTTTTACTGTAAGTCCGAATCCGTCATTGTTGTTGTTCTCCTCCCATGAGTAGCCGAGCATCACTCCCAGTCGGTGCATCTTGGCTATGGTGGTGTCGTAGTTGCCATAAAGCTCGAAGACGCTCTTGTTGTTCTGGTATGTGTTGCGTGTGGCTTGTCCGTTAGTGTTCACTATCTGCGACTTGGTGGAGTGATATTGGCTGTATGTGTTCTGGTCAGCCATGTACGAGTAGTTGGTGCTCAGCGTCAGTCCGTCTATGATTCTGAGGTCAGCCTTACCCGTTATCTGCATTCTTTTGTAGACGTTCTTCTGCGTGTCCTCATTGATCATTGATACGGGGTTGAAGTAGTTGGTCACGGACGTAGATCCGAACCAGCTGCCGTCCGCGTTTCTGACAGGATGCAGCGGCGAGTAATAGACCATGGCGTCCGTCACGCTCATGCCCTTTATGCCGTTTACCACACCCTCTGCTGTGGTCTGGTTGGCGTTAATGCCGAGTGCCAGCGTGAGGTGGTCCTTGAGCACCATCGACTGTGCCATGGCACGAGCGCCGAAGGTCTTGTTGTCCGTATTGCGTATGATGCCCTGTCGGTCTACGTAGTTGAGGCTGACATTATAGTTCGATCTGTCGTTGCCTCCGCTCACCGCAAGGTTGTGGCTGTGCGAGATGCCCGTACGCTCCACCTGCTTCTGCCAGTCCGTATCGGCACCTTCGTCGCTGGGCAGCGTGAAGTTGTTGGCTTTGGCGTAGTTTCGGAGGTCGTCGGCAGTGGCCAGCTTTATGTCCTTAGTCACATTGTCTATAGCCACATATCCGTTGTAGCTGACATGTGCCGAGCCGCGCTTGCCTTTCTTCGTGGTGACGATAATCACGCCGTTGGCTGCCTTCGATCCGTAGATGGCTGTGGCTGTGGCGTCGCGCAGCACGTCAATGCTCTCAATGTCGTCAGCGGCGACGAGTGAGAGGTCAACGCCCGGAATGCCGTCCACTATATAATAAGGTTGCATGGCATCGCCTTCGCGCAATGTGGATGCACCGCGAAGTATGACCGATGAATTTGGTTCGTTAGGGTTGCTGCTTGTCGTTACCGTAAGACCTGGCACCTTGCCTTGCAGCATCTCGGCAGGTGTGGTGAATACGCCCTTGTTGAGGTCGTCCGAATTGACAGTCGTGATTGACGAGGTTATGTCCTTGCGTTGCATACGACCGTAGCCTACGACCACCACTTCCTTAAGCTGATGGTCGTCTTCCTTAAGTTCTATGCTGACATCCTTTGCCGCCTTTACGAAGGTGCGCTCATAGCCGATGTACGATACGGACATCATGGCTCCGCGCCTCACGTTCGACAAAGTGAAATTGCCTTCCACGTCGGTAATGGTCTTGAGACTGGTGCCGTCCACGGCTACTGTTGCTCCGATAATGGCGTCGCCTTTCTCGTCCACCACTTTTCCGTTAACTTGCATCAGATCTTTTACTGTTTCCAAGACATCCGTCTTAGTGGCTGCTGCTGGCAGACTGTTGAGGATGCCGCCAGTCAGCATTAGCATAAACAGTGCTTGTTTGCTAAAATCCATTCTTAAAACTTTATGGTTATCAATTGTTTCGGATGCAAAGATAGACATTTTTTATTATAATTATGTTACATCACCGTGATATAATGTTTCATTATTGATGCAAAAGATGGCCTTTTGTTGCACGATACTGCCTCTTTCGGACGACTTTTTGTCCTGAATTAAACTTAAATACCATTAATATACACTATCTTTGCAGTATGCATAAATAAAATGTTGAATGAAATGTATCCACTATGAGAATATTACACGACTGGATTTCTATGGCTTTTTTAATATGCGGCATAATAACCTATCATGCAAATGTCAAATGGTTGTCCCCCGTAACATGGAGCCTTTATGGCTTGTATTTTATTAGCACTATAGTTATGATCAACTCTCGCAGAAAGGAAATAGGAAGTATGAAGCTTGCATTGAAAAAAACAATATGTGATATATTCATAGTGTTTAGTCCCGTTGTCCTTTATGTCTGTTGGTTGATAAAAGACTTGATATGATTGAGGGTGTGTCAGACTCATGTTTGTGAGTCATGACACACCCTCAATCTTTTTACTTCTTATATTGTTGTTCTTGAATGTCTTGTTACTTCACGCCGAGCTCAGCTATTCCTATCTGCTCGCCATCCTTTACCATGCGGTCAGCGCTCAGTTTGAGGAAGCGGGTGGTGGTGGCGGGGAAGGTGACGGTCTGAAGGATGGGGTTGTTCTGGATGTTCGAGAACTCGTCAGACTTCAGCGTCTTGATGACGTTGCCCTTGGCGTCACATGCCGAAATGGTGTAGGAATGGATGAAGCCGCGGTGAGCGTCGCTCTGGTCAGGGAGATAGAGCAATTGTGACACCTCAGTGTTCTTGCCGAGGTCGATGATCAGTTCCTTAGAGGTGGTGAATAGCGCGGTCTGTGGGTCGCGGTCGGTGGCCTTAGTCTGCTCAGCCTCGCTGATGCCTACGAGCGAGAACGGCAGCGACTTGATGGCTTCTGACGTGGGGCTCCATGTCAGCTGTGCGTCGTCGCCTCCGAAGAATACGCCCACGTTGTTGAGGCAGATGGGTCCGCGTGAGTCGAGGATGCGCACACGCACGCCCTTGGTCTCTACGGTGAGGAAGCGGAGGAGGCGCTTGTATCCGATGGTGGTGGTCTCCTCGTTCTGGCTTACCGGCTTCCATTGCTTGCCGTCAAGATATTCCACCACGAACTTCTTTACGCGCTGTCCGAGGGGGATATACTCCTGCAGCATGATGCGGTTGATCTTCTGCGGCTTCTTGAAGGTGAAGGTGATGTCTGCAGTGGTCACTCCGTCGGCTGTTGCCCAGTATGTGTCCCACGAATTGTCGGTGAGAGCCTTTGCCGCAAACTCTGTTCCGCGCTCGTTGCTTACCTTCGGCTTCATGCCTGCCACGAGGTTATGAGAGAGCTCGCGCTCTATGATCTTGTGGAAACGTACGGCGTTGGCTGAGTCGACGGGATGGATGAGGCCGTCACGGTCAACGGGGAAGTTGAGCAGGAGAGTGGCGTTGTGTCCCACGCTGCGATAGTAGAGGTCGACCAGCTGGTCAGGCGACTTCACCTTTCCGTCTTCCTCGGGATGATAGAACCATCCCGGACGGATGGATACGTCGCATTCGGCTGGTGTCCACTGATTGCCGTCGGCATGTCCGTACTGCAGTTCGGTGTGCTTAGAGTAGCCGGGATATACCTCGCCCTTGCGTAGGAAAGCCCAGTTGGTTTCGCCGGCGAATCCCTTCTCGTTGCCCACCCATCTGCATCCGGGTCCGCCGTCGCCGAAGACCACTGCTTGCGGCTGTATGCTGTCCAGAATCTCGAAGATGCGCGGATAGTTATAGTAGTTCTTGCGGTCAATGGTGCGTGAGTCGCAAGCGCCGCCGTAATAGCCGTCGCCACCATTGGCTCCGTCAAACCAGACTTCGAATACGTCGCCGTAATTGGTGAGCAGGTCGCGGAGCTGAGCGTAGAAGTAGGGCAGATAGCCGGGTGTGGCATAGTCGGCACGTGAGCGGTCCCACGGCGAGAGATAGACGGCGAACTTCAGTCCGTACTTCTTGCAGGCTTCTGAAAGTTCGCGTACGATGTTGCCCTTGCCGTCCTTATAGGATGATTGGCTTATGTTATAGTCGTTGCCTTCGAACGGCCACAGGCAGAATCCGTCGTGGTGCTTGGCGGTGAGGATTACGCCCTTCATGCCCGAAGCCACGAGGGTGCGTGCCCACTGCTCGCAGTCGAGGCGTGTAGGATTGAATGTCTTGGGGTCTGAGTCGCCATATCCCCATTCGCGGTCGTTGAAGGTGTTGAGACCGAAGTGGATGAAGGCGTATGTCTCCATCTTCTGCCAGTCAATCTGCTTCTGCTCAGGAAGAGGGAGAATAGGGGCTGGCGCAGCCGTCTGTTTCTGGGCATTGGCTGTAAGAGAAGTGGCTGCGGCGATGGCAAATGCTGCAGCAATGATACTGTTTTTTTTGATTTGTGTCATGATTCGTGTTTGTATGTTTGCAAAATTAATCAAAAAATTCCGGCAAAACCAATTTTCTGATTGGTTTTTGCCGGGATTAGCATTGTATATAAGAATAATGTTATGCGTAGCTATGCATGCCGCCAAGGACATAGTTGACACCGAAGTAGGTCATGAGGATGGTGAGGAATGCCAAGAGCATAAACACGTGGAACGTCACGGGACGTCTGAGAACGGGCAGCGTCTTGGGATGCAGGGCGGCTGCATACACCATAAACGTGATAAGCGCCCATACCTCCTTGGGGTCCCATCCCCAGTATTCGCCCCACGAGACGTTTGCCCAGATGGCTCCGACGAAGATGCCGATGCCGAGTGTGGTGGCGGCAGGATAGAGGAAAAGGAGCGAAAGGCTCTGCAGGGTTGCCATCTGACGGGTGGCGTCGCGGTTTATCAGCTTCACGGTCAAGGCTGTTATGGCATTGATGAACGTCAGGGACAGGAGCGCGAAGCCCATCATGATGATGCTGACGTGTATGCTCAGCAGTGGAGAATTGAGCACAGGCATGACGTGTGTTATCTGCGGGTCCATCTGGCTGATGTGGCTTACGAGCAGGAAGAAGCCCGACATGAGGAAGCCGCATGTGAGCATGATGGGGAAGCGGAAGCTGAGCAGGAGGCTGAGCAGCATGACCGTCCATGCCACGAAGAGCATCGTCTCATAGCCGTTTGCCATAGGGATGGTGCCGCTTATGGTCCAGCGCAGATACTCACAGTAGGTGAGTGAGACGAAGGCGGCTGCCATGACAGTTCGTGAGAAGCGTCTTACGATGATGTCGGAGCGTCTGCGTTTTGTGGCGCGCGGGTCGTGGTTGCTCTCGAGGCGGCATTGGCGGCAGATGCGCGTCACGGTGTAGAGGAACGAGAGGGCGCCCATCGTGAGGCACAGGACGAAGAGGATGGTGGCGAAGGGGATGTGGTTGTATGTACGCTCCGCCGTGGTCTGCTTCTCTGACGGGATGGAAGCTCCGCCGTTCTTGATCTGCAATGCCTGCATCTTGTCAAGCGTATGGCAGATGCTGTCCTGGCGGTTGGCTTCTGCATAGTCGTAGAGCAGGGTGAAGACATACTGTATGTAGCTCCGCTCTTTATAGTCGAGGGACGACGGCAGGTCGGCTGTGGGTGCGTACCAAGCCGTCTTTCCATTGTCAGACTTTATGGGGAATATCTTGAGGAGGGTGCCGCGACGGAGGTCCATTACCAGCTGTATGCGCTCGTCAAGGGCGGACGCCTGAGTATGGAACTTGTCCTTATTGCCCTCGTAATACTCCTTAACGTACGGACCGAGCGTGTATCCGCCCATATCCTTATCGAAGAAGAACCCTGCCGATACGTAGTCGGGCAGCTGGAGTGTCTGCTTCAGATCGCCACTCTTCACCTTTATTATAGGCTCATTCATCCATTCCTCTCCCCAGAATATCCATCCCGTGAGCACCTGCTCGGCTGTCAGTCCCTTGTAGGAGCGTGCTCCGTAGAGCTTCTTGGTGAAATCGATGGCGAAGGTCTGCATGGGGCAGATGCGGTTGTTGTGGAGAATGAACAGCTCGCCGAACTTCTCTGCTGTCTTTTCGGGCAGGGCGTGGGGCGTATGGTCTGCAGCAGAAGCGGTGCTACCGAAGAACGTAGCTACAGCCATGACTGTGAGGAGCGCTCCCTTGCGGAGATGCTCGCTTCGGAGCAGGGCGCGGTAAGCTCCGCGCGGATCGAAGAGCATGAGGATGAGGGAAAGGAAAAGTAGGGCATAGCCGGTGTAGGTGACGGGGATGCCGAAGGGGTCAGAATTGGTGGCGAGTGAGACGCCCCGTTCGTCGCTGTCGTACGAAGCTTGATAGAGGCGCATGTCGCCGCAAGTGAATATACGGTTCATCGATACCTGTCCTTGCACGGTCTGTCCGTCCTTCGTGATGCTGAACTGCGACACGTAGTCCTCCACGGCGTCCGTGCCGGGATGATACTGTATGCTGAACTTATTGAGGCGTATCTGGAACGGCAGGCTCTCGCTGCTTGCGTTCGTGCCGTCAGTAAAGACGGTGTAGCGTTCGGTGGTCTCGCCGAGGCGCAGATGGATGATGCCCCGTTCAGCGCTTATGTGGGTGAGGAACGCTCCTGCGAGAATCACGAGGAACGAGAGATGGAGCGTGATGCCCGTCCACGACTTAGTGCGGTTTCGGACGAAATAGACGGTGGCAGTGGCAGCTAACAATGCCCATACGAGCGCGAACCACCACGTGCCGTAAATGTGTGCCGATACAAATTCAGAGCCTTGGTATTTCTCTATTACTGTGGCGGCACCCATACACACCACAGCGATGGTATAGAGCGAAAACACAAGTTTTTTTATTGTTCGTGTCATTTTTATATTGTATTTAATGTTTTGTTAGATGTATGCTTAATGCAAAGTTATCCATATTTGTTTGATTCGCCTACATTCTTTACTGCGTTTTTTATGCTATATAGTGTGTTTTACCTAAAATTAGGTATATATATTAATGTGTAAATAGGAGCGAATCAATAAAAATGAAAGTTTTTTGATAAAAGTATGAATTTTTCTTCAAAAACATTTGGCGGAATGATTTATTATGTCTACCTTTGCAACCGCAAATAAGGAACAACACTTTGGTACCTTGGCCGATCGGTTAGGTAACGGTCTGCAAAACCGTGTAGAGCAGTTCGACTCTGCTAGGTACCTCAAAAGAAAAAGCTGAATCTCAGAATTGAGGTTCAGCTTTTTTCGTTATTGGCTATCTTGTATAAAAGTGGCGGAGGCCACGAAATAGCCTCACGCTGCGGCTTCGAACACACCTCCAGCTTCTATCATGCCTTCCGCAAAGCGTATGGTTGTGTGTGGCGGAGACCAGAAAGTCCCACAAACACATCCTAACGACCCCCAAAACCTCCTAATAACGCTATATTAGACGTTGGAGGACACAAAAAAAAGGAGGCTCTTAGCGAACCTCCTTGACTTATTTGTTGAATTATCTACAGCGTTTTATGATTGTGAGCGGTAAACGGGGTTCGAACCCGCGACCCCCAGCTTGGGAAGCTAGTGCTCTGCCAACTGAGCTATTACCGCGTTAAGCGAATAATGCTTTGGCATGTTTTGAGCCGATACCCGGACTCGAACCGGGGACCCACGCATTACGAATGCGTTGCTCTACCAACTGAGCCATATCGGCCAAAACATTGTCGTTTTACTCAAACGCGATGCAAAGGTATATAATTTTTTTAAAAGCGCCAAATTTTTGTACGCTTTTTCTAAACCTTATTCTTCCGTTTTCTTCCTATTCGTACACCTCGTCGATGTCGTAACCCGTGTTGTATTCGGTGTCGTTCTTGCAAGGATCGTAGCCTTCAGGAAGGTCGAATACGGCGTTGGGGTCGTAAGGCAGGCTCTTGTCCCTATATACCTTCTTCATAAAGTAAGCCCATATAGGCAGCGCCATCGTCGCACCCTGACCCATACGCATAGAGTCGAAGTGAATGTCACGGTCCTCACCGCCTACCCAGCAGCCGCTGACGAGCTGCGGTGTGAAGCCCATAAACCATGCGTCGGAGTTGCGGTTCGTTGTACCTGTCTTTCCGCCAATCTCGCCAGTAAAGTTATATTTATAGCGCAGACGGCCTGCCGTACCTCCGTCGACGACACCCTTTAGCAGCACAATCATCTTGTATGCGCTTTCTGCACTTATCACCTCGTTCATGCGTGGCTGGAAGGCTGTGATGACATTGCCCTCGTTGTCCTCTATTCTGCTCACGAAGAGCGGAGCGGTGCGGATGCCGTTATTGACGAACGTCGTGTATGCGCTAACCATCTCAGCCACCGACACCTCGCACGGACCAAGGCATAACGACATAGAAGCATGGATGTCGGGATTGTTTATGCCGTAATCGTGGAGCAGCTGCACGAACTGCTGCGGATTTAGCTTGCTCATAAGATAAGCCGAAACCCAGTTGCTCGACTGTGCCAGACCCCACTTCAGCGTCACCATCTCGCCAGCACGTCTGTGGTTGGCGTTGCGTGGAGTCCAGGGACGACCTGCCACCATATATGTACGCTGTGCGTTAGGGGCAAGATCGCACGGAGAGAAGCCGTTCTCCATAGCAAGACTGTAGAGGAAGGGCTTGATGGTGGATCCCACCTGACGGCGTCCGCCCATAACCATATCGTACATAAAGTGCGTATAGTCGAGGCCTCCTACGTATGCCTTCACCTCGCCCGTCTTCGGATCCATACTCATAAATCCGGCACGAAGGAACGACTTGACATAACGTATGCTGTCAATAGGTGTCATCGTAGTGTCAAGGTCGCCGTGGTATGTGAAGAGCGACATGTCCGTAGGTGTATGGAACGACTTGTGAATTTCCTCGTCAGAAGCTCCTGCTGCCTTCAGAGCACGATAACGCTCGCTCTGCAAAACGGCACGTTCCATAATCTGATTGACCTGCTTCTTTGTCAGAGCCGATGAGAAAGGTGCATTGGCTTTTCCCCGTTTCTCCTTGAAGAACTCGGGCTGGAGGAATCGTGCAACATGATTATATACCGACTCCTCTGCGTATCGCTGCATACGTGAGTCGATGGTTGTATATACTTTCAGACCGTCGGCGTTAAGATTGTATGGTGTGCCGTCCTTCTTGAAGTTCTTGTTACACCATCCGTATAGCGGATCGGTCTCCCACGCAATGGAGTCGATGACGTACTGTCGCTTGTTCCATGACGGATACTTGGATCTGTCAGGACGTTCCGCCGACATATATATACGCAGGAACTCACGCAAGTACGGAGCTGTGCCGTCCTTGTGGTCTGTACGGTGGAAATTAAGAACAAGAGGTTCGTTGGTGAACTCGTGGTATTCCGATTCTGTTATGTATCCCGCCTTTCGCATCTGGTCGAGCACGACGTTGCGTCGCTCCGTGCATCTCTCGGGATAACGTACAGGATTAAACAAAGACGGATTCTTACACAGACCTATGAGCGTGGCTGCCTCGCAAGCCGTCAGATTCTTCGGTTCCTTATTAAAATATGTATTAGCGGCTGTCTTTATGCCCACTGCATTATGAAGGAAATCAAAATAATTAAGGTATAGTGCTATGATTTCCTCCTTAGTATAGTTGCGCTCCAGCTTCACGGCTATCATCCATTCAATGGGTTTCTGCAATACGCGCTGCAACGTGCTGCTTGCTGTCTCCGAATAGAGCTGCTTGGCAAGCTGCTGCGTAATGGTCGATCCGCCGCCTGCGCTTGCCTGTCCCATAAGTCCGCGCTTCACGATGGCGCGTCCAAGAGCGATAAAGTCGATGCCTGAATGTTCGTAGAAGCGAGCGTCCTCCGTAGCCACCAATGCCTTTACAAGGTAAGGTGAGAGGTTGGAGTATTGCACGCAGATGCGGTTTTCGCGGTTAAAGTTCCATGTGCCTATAACCTTGCCGTCAGACGAATAAATCTGCGTGGCAAAGCGGTTGATGGGATTCTGCAAGTCTTCCACAGGAGGCATATAGCCTATCCATCCGTTCCAAATTGCAACGAACGCAAATACGCAAACGCTGAGCACGGTGCCCAGTAACCCCCAAAGGAAATGTACGAATTTCTTTCTCATGAGTAATGTTCATCAATGACTTAATTGTGCAAAATTAGAGAAAAATCCCGAATTACAAGCCGTATATGATAAAAAACAAGAGAAAAACGAAATATCAAGACGTAAGGCGGTCGTTGTATTATCAAAAAAACGTGAAAAGATTAAATATTGCATTTCAGTTGCATTCTATGTGAAAAAATATGATTACCTTAGCAAGCGAATTAGGAAACAACCATTAACTCTAAATAAATGATGAGACACGATTTTGTAACAATCGCAGACCTTCCCAAGGAAAAATTGATGTATCTCCTTGAGATGGCGCAAGAGTTCGAAAAACATCCTAACCGAGAACTGCTGAAAGGAAAAGTAGTGGCGACGCTTTTCTTCGAACCCTCCACCCGTACACGACTAAGTTTCGAAACTGCAGCCAATCGTCTTGGCGCACGCGTAATAGGTTTTTCGGATGCGAAAGCCTCAAGTGTGGTAAAGGGTGAGACGCTCAAGGATACAGTGCTCATGGTGTCAAACTATGCTGACGTCATCGTAATGCGCCACTTTGTGGAAGGCGCTGCACAGTACGCCAGTGAGGTTGCTCCAGTTCCTATCGTTAACGCCGGCGACGGCGCACACATGCATCCATCACAGTGTCTGCTCGACCTTTACTCTATATACAAGACTCAGGGCACACTGGAAAACCTTAACATCTACCTTGTCGGCGACCTGAAGTACGGACGTACCGTGCATTCGCTCATCACAGCAATGCGCCACTTCAATCCGACATTCCATTTCATAGCACCTAAGGAGCTTGCCATGCCTGAGGAGTATAAGCTTTACTGCAAGGAGCATAACATCAAGTTTGAGGAGCATACCGAATTCAATGAGGATGTCATCGCCAATGCTGACATATTATATATGACACGCGTACAGAAGGAACGCTTCTCTGACCTCATGGAATATGAGCGCGTAAAGAACGTGTATATCCTTAAGCGTGACATGCTGGCAAAGGCAAAGCCTAACATGAAAGTGCTCCATCCTCTGCCAAGAGTAAACGAGATTGCTTACGACGTGGACGAAAGCTCACACGCCTATTACATACAGCAGGCTGGCAACGGACTCTTTGCAAGAGAGGCAATCTTCTGCTATGTCCTCGGCATCAGTCTCGACGACGTAAAGAACGACAAGACAATAATCTTATAAGAAAGCTATGAACACAAACAAGACAGAACGTCAGGTGGCCGCCATCAAGAACGGCACCGTTATCGACCATATACCAGCAGAGAAGACTTATGAGGTGGCGAACCTCCTGGAACTACAGAAACTGGAGAATCCCGTAACCATCGGATATAACTATCCCTCAAAGAAGATTGGCAAGAAGGGCATCATCAAGGTGTCGGACAAGTTCTTTACTGACGAGGAGATTTCACGATTGTCTGTCGTAGCTCCCAACGTGGTGCTCAACGTCATCAAGGACTACGAGGTGGTGGAGAAGAAGACAGTGGAAACTCCGGACGAGCTTCGCGGCATCGTACGCTGCAACAACCCTAAGTGCATAACCAATAACGAGCCGATGAGCACCGTTTTCAACGTCGTAGACAAGAAGCGTGGCATCCTGAAGTGTCACTACTGCGACAAGGAACAGTACATCGACAAAGTTGAATTAGTATAAACGTAACAATAAAAACACTAACCCAAAACAACCAACAAGTTAATTATGAAAAGAGACCAAGAGATTTTCGACTTGATTGAGAAAGAACATCAACGTCAGCTTAAAGGCATCGAGCTTATCGCATCTGAGAACTTCGTCAGCGACGAGGTAATGGAAGCAATGGGATCATATCTCACCAACAAGTACGCTGAGGGATATCCCGGCAAGCGTTATTATGGCGGCTGCCAGGTGGTAGATCAGGTGGAGACATTGGCCATTGAGCGTGTAAAGAAACTCTTCGGAGCAGAATATGCCAACGTGCAGCCTCACTCTGGTGCACAGGCCAACGCAGCAGTGCTTCTCGCAGTGCTGAAGCCGGGCGATACCTTCATGGGTCTGAACCTCGCACACGGTGGTCACCTCTCACACGGTTCTGCCGTTAACACATCAGGTATCCTCTACAATCCCGTAGGCTACGACCTCAACAAGGAAACAGGTCGCGTGGATTATGACGAGATGGAGCGCCTTGCCATTGAGCACAAGCCGAAGCTCATCATTGGTGGTGGTTCTGCATACAGCCGTGAGTGGGATTACAAGCGCATGCGCGAAATAGCTGACAAGGTGGGAGCTCTCCTTATGATTGACATGGCTCACCCCGCAGGTCTTATCGCAGCCGGACTTCTCGACAATCCAGTAAAATACGCACATATCGTCACATCTACAACCCACAAGACTCTTCGCGGTCCGCGTGGTGGTATCATCCTCATGGGTAAGGACTTCGAGAATCCTTGGGGTCTCAAGACACCGAAGGGCGTTACGAAGATGATGAGCCAGCTGCTCAACTCAGCCGTATTCCCCGGTCAGCAGGGTGGTCCGTTGGAGCACGTCATCGCTGCCAAGGCTGTTGCTTTCAAGGAGGCATTGCAGCCTGAGTTTAAGGAGTGGGCATTGCAGGTTAAGAAGAACGCCAGCGTTCTGGCTGAGGAGCTCATTAAGCGTGGATTCACCATCGTAAGCGGTGGCACAGACAACCACTCTATGCTCGTCGACCTTCGCGATAAGTATCCTGAACTCACAGGTAAGGTGGCTGAGAACGCTCTCGTTGCTGCTGACATCACCGTCAACAAGAATATGGTGCCGTTCGATACACGTAGCGCTTTCCAGACATCAGGTATCCGTCTCGGAACTCCTGCCATCACCACACGTGGTGCTAAGGAAGACCTTATGGTTCTCATTGCAGAGCTCATCGAGGAGGTTCTTAACGATCCTGAGAACGAGGAGGTTATCGCAAGCGTTCGCAAGAGAGTGAACGAGACTATGAAGTCATATCCTCTCTTCGCTTACTAATAGCGAGAAGAATATCGTAACTTAAAGAGGCGGACGACCATTAGTGAAATACACTACTTGGTCGCCCGCCTTTGCCTTTTATATAATCAAGATTAAAAGCTTAATATATATGCAAGAAATCATACAGTATATCATTGTGGCTGCCGTGATAATCGCTGCCATAGTTTACGTAGTCTATCGTGTAAGGCTGGCGTTCCGAAGCAGCCGTTCGGGATGTTACGGCTGTAGCGGATGCGCTCTGAAGGAGCAGATGAAGAAACGGGGCAAGAACGGCAAGACGCAGCTACGCAAGCCCGATTGTTTTCATTGACAGATTGTGGCTTAACGGCGCTGCATCTTTATCGTTTCTGCATTTTCTTCATTGATTCTTCATCTTACTGCTTTCGCTTTACGTCTCTGACAGCCTCTGCTTCAAGCGGATTGTCCGGCCAGTAATGCTTCGGGTAGCGGCGTCTCAGCTCGCTCCTTACCTCAAAGTAGGCGTTCTGCCAGAAGCTTGCAAGGTCGCTTGTCAACTGCACAGGCTTGAATCCCGGCGAGAGAAGTTCCATAAGAAGCGGACGCCGTCCATGGTCAACGCATGGCGTGGAGTCCATGCCAAAACACTCCTGAAGGCGTACGCTAAGTATAGGAACCTCGGCACCCTGACGGTAGTCGATGCGTATCTTGCTGCCCGTAGGCACCTGAATGTGCGTCGGAGCAATTTCGTCAATCTCTCTCTGCTGTTCGTAGGGGATGATGTTCCATATCATCTCGCTCAGATTCAGCTTCTTAAGTTCGGATGATGAAGTGCGCAGTTTGCCGCCCTCACGCAGATAAAGAGGCAACCATTCTGCTGCCGTCTGCATAAGATGCTCGGTTGATACGTCCGGCAACATCAGTTCGGGATGCCATTGCGCCACTTGCGCCACGCGCCTTTGCAGACGTGCCACATCATCGTCGCTCCAATCCAACATGCTCAGTCCGTCCTTCTTCATGGCCTCGCATACAATGTCCACAGCCTGTTCCTCGTCGATGTCCTGGATGGGTTGGCTGTTGAGCGTCAGCTTGCCGACACGCCATTCGCGTTGCGCCACCAGTCGTCCCTGTCGCGAATCCCACGACACATTGTCACGACGTATGAGCATACTCTCATCTATGTCTTCTTTATCTATCGGCGCTGCCAGAAACACGCGTCCTGCGCTCCCAGCCGCATCATACATTGACGCCACAACAATCCATTCGTGAGCCGTAATGTCATCCTTACCGTCTATACGCACCTCTTTTCCGTTCGAAAGACGATACGTTCCTATCTTGTCGATAGCCATTGCTATGCGTTCGGGATAGGCAAAGCATACGAGCTGTCCCACCTCGGACGGCACAACGTCCGTATTGTCCTCATCCACACGAACCATCCTTCTGTATTCTGCAGCAATCTTCGATATGCGAGTCCATCCTCCCGGCTTGCCGTTCTTCCGCATGCGACGCAATACGGAGATTCTTAACGCCATGTCAGAGCTGTCCGAATCGGTCATCGGGTCTTTCTCCTCCAGCAATGCCGCAATGTCGCAGGCAAGCGCACGCATGCGAGCCGAACCTGCACCAAGAATCATCCTCGCTATACGTGGATGGCAGGGTAGGGCAGCCATGCGCTTTCCTGTCGGCGTGATAACCCCGTCGTCCGTTATGCCACCCAGCATAACCAGCAGCGCATGTGCGTTAGCCACGTTACGTCTTGGCGGAAGCGTCAGCCAAGGCATGCTCATTATGTCAGTTTCGCCGAACGAGGCAATGCTGAGAAGCGTCGGAGCAAGGTCGGCGTCCTCTATCTCCGCATGTCTGTGTTCCTCCATGTGTGTCTCTGCAGCCTTTGTCCAAAGACGCATACATGTTCCTTCTGCCACACGTCCTGCACGTCCTGCGCGTTGCTCCGCCATGTCGCGGCTTACCGTTGTCACCTCCAGATGGGTAAGACCGGTGCGCGGATCAAAGACCGGCTTACGATACAGGCCGGTGTCCACAACCGTCCTTACGCCCTCAATGGTGAGCGATGTCTCGGCAATAGGCGTAGCAAGCACCACCTTCCGCTCACCTTCCTTTGACGGAGCGATGGCACGCTGCTGCTCGGAAGGCGAGAGATTGCCGTAAAGCGGCACCACCGTAGCGCCCTCCAACGACTGTGAAGCGGACAAAATCTCACGACACCTTTCTATCTCGCCTTGTCCAGGCAGGAATGCCAGAATGTCACCTTCCTCCTTTTTGTATGCCTCAATGACAGCCTGACATGCAGTCCTTGCCGCGTCACGTGGGTCGATGTCGTCCTGCGCATAGCGGATATTCACAGGAAACATGCGTCCCTCGCATTCCACAAGGGGAGCGTCAAGCGCCTCGCAAATCTTTTCGACGTCTATCGTTGCCGACATCACAACTATCTTAAGGTCGGGACGTAACACGCTTTGCACCTGACGAACAAGGGCAAGCGCAAGGTCGGAATTGATGCTGCGCTCATGAAACTCGTCGAAGACAACGACGCCTACACCGTCAAGCGTAGGGTCGCTGACCACCATACGCGTGAGAATGCCTTCCGTCAATACCTCAATCTGAGTGTCGGAAGAGACACGGTTCTCAAATCTTACACGATAGCCGACTGTTCCGCCGACATTCTCTTCCAGTATGTCAGACATGCGTGAGGCAATGTGGCGAGCCGCCACTCTTCGCGGTTCGAGCATCAGTATCTTGCCTTCACTGACGCCGCCTGCCAGCATGGTAAGGGGTAGGAGAGTCGACTTACCCGCACCGGGTGGAGCCGTGACCACCAATGAGGCATGTGAGAGAAGAAGGTCGTTCAGCCTTTCTGCCACGAGAGAGGCAGGCAAGTTGCCCGAGCGTTCAGTTATCTTATGTATGTCTATCTGTCTTGTCATTTCCTTTATAATATGATATGTTAGTGCAAAGTTACGTATTTTTGTCGTTTTCCCGACATATAATCAGCCACAAGGCGGAATGCAACCAAGTTGCGACCGACATTTTATACTTTTGCACCTGTAAAAAGAACCATAATAAAAACATAATTATGAAAGACGAAACAAGAAAGCATACTCATCATCACCATGAGCATGAACATCAGCATGAACACCACCATGAGCATGGCGGGATGAAAAACAGGATAACCGTAATATGCCTTACGGCATTGCTTCTGGCTGGCGCTGTATTTATAGAGAAGGTCTGCGACCTGCCTACATGGCAGATGCTCCTCGTTTATCTGGTGCCGTATCTTCTTATCGGACACGGCACATTGAAGGAGGCGCTGGAAGGAATATTCAAGGGAGATATGCTCAATGAGGACTTCCTTATGTCCATAGCCACTATCGGCGCATTGTGTATAGGATTTCTGCCAGGAGCAGAGACGGAATTTCCTGAGGCAGTGTTCGTTATGTTGTTCTTCCAGGTTGGCGAACTCTTTGAAGGATATGCTGAAGGCAGGAGTCGTGACAGCATTTCGCACCTTATGAACATCCGTCCTGACTATGCCAACGTGGAGCGTGACGGAACAGTGAAGAGCGTGTCGCCGGAGGAAGTGACCATTGGCGAGACCATAGTGGTGAAGCCGGGCGAGAAGGTTCCGCTTGACGGACAGGTCATTGAAGGCACGTCGTCGCTCAATACCATTGCATTGACAGGCGAGAGCATGCCGCGTGAGGTGACGGTAGGCGAGGATATTGCCTCGGGATGCATCAATCTTAGTGGAGTTCTCCGAGTGCGTACGTCAAAGACTTTTGGTGAGAGCACTGTGTCGAAGATTATCCGTTTGGTGGAGAGTGCGGACAAGAACAAGTCGAGAAGCGAATCGTTCATCACTAAGTTTGCACGCGTTTATACGCCTATAGTGGTGGCGACGGCTTTGCTCTTGGCTTTCATCCCCCCGTTCTTCGCTTCCACAGGTTATCTTGAGAGCTTCTCCGTATGGCTCCATCGTGCCCTTATCTTCCTCGTTGTCTCATGCCCATGCGCCCTTGTCATAAGCGTGCCGCTGACATTCTTCGGAGGATTGGGAGGAGCTTCACGCAAGGGCATCCTCATAAAAGGCAGCAACTATATGGACACCTTGGCTAATCTCGGAACCGTGGTGTTCGACAAGACAGGTACGCTTACGAAAGGCGTGTTCGCCGTGGAAGCTGTTCATCCTGACCATTTCGATGCCAACGAGATACTGCATCTTGCAGCACACGTGGAGCATTATTCCACTCATCCCATCGGTGCTGCCTTACGTGAAGCTTTTCCCAAAGAGGCAACCGACGGCTGTCATGTGACGGACGTGGAGGAGATTGCCGGACGTGGCGTGAAGGCAAGAATCGGTGGCAGACTTGTGGCTGTGGGCAACTCCAAGATGATGGAAGACATTGGAGCTGAATGGCATAACTGTCATCGTACGGGCACAATAGTGCACGTGGCTGTGGACGGAGTGTATGCCGGACATGTGGTCATAAACGACGTAGTGAAGGAGGATAGTGCGGAAGCAATATCTAAGTTGCGCGGTCTGGGAATCTGCCGTACTGTCATGTTGACAGGCGACCGAAAGGAAGTAGGCGCTAAGGTGGCAGAAGAGCTGGGCATCGACGAATGTCATGCAGAGCTGTTGCCGACGGACAAGGTGGACTGCATGGAGCGTCTCATTGCGGACAAGCCGGAAGGCAAGACATTGGCGTTTGTCGGTGACGGCATCAACGACGCCCCCGTGCTGAAGCGTGCCGATGTGGGCATTGCCATGGGCGGTCTGGGTAGCGATGCTGCCATAGAAGCTGCCGACGTAGTGCTCATGGACGACCATCCCTCGAAGATAACCACAGCCGTGGAGATTGCCCGACGCACCATTGCCATAGCAAAGCAGAACGTATGGTTTGCCATCGGTGTGAAAGTGGCCATCCTGCTTCTCGCCACTGTCGGTCTCGGCACAATGTGGATGGCAGTGTTTGCGGATGTAGGCGTGACAGTATTAGCCGTGCTTAACGCTATGCGAGCATTGAAAGGATAAACCAAAATCGCTCATATTGGGCTTCTTTGTGTCGTACGGCAATGACAATATTTGCATTTCTGATGCTCAATACTATGAGTTGAGCGCACAACAAAATCTTTGGTGCGAAATTCTTGAGTATTGAGCGGTTGGAGACAATGTGCTTATACACAGTGTGTTATATGCTTATGTGACGAAATTGTTATGAAATCAGACTCGCAAAAGAGCCACTTTTTTCTGCTATAGAGCCACTTTTACACTACAATACAGCCACTGTTATCATGCAATAGAGCCTCTTTTACACTCTGATAGTGGCACTATCGGAGTGTAAAAGAGGCTCTATCGTTAACTGTTGGTGTTGTTTGTACAGCAAAACACCGTAAAAACAGCAAACCAGAACTCTAGAATCAATTTTTATTTTGTAACAGGTTTTTACTCTTTTGACAATATTTGCATGGTGGACAGGAAGACATTTTTTAGACAAGAAGACAAGAAGGCAGGTTTCTTTTTGTTCTAAACGTGCCAGTGTTTTACCTTTAAAAATACACCCGATAGACGACTGTAACTTCGTCGAAGATGTTCTATAACAATAATAGTCTTCCTATCGCTAAGGTACTTAACATAATTATTTGAAGCATTTATCAAAATAACAATTTTCAACAAAACACATTATTTTTACAACAAAAAACTTGTTTTGTTTTACTCAAAACACTATCTTTGCAAAAAATAACCCATAAAAAACTACCCATATGAAAAAATTTGTCTTATTTATCATTATGTTGGTTGCAATGCAAGGCATGCATGCCAACAATGTACACGTTGTGACCTTTAATTTCAATAAAGGCCAGTTTATCTTTAACATCTCTCCTTCAAGTCTTATCAACATTTCTGCAAAAGACTATCTTGTTTATTATGATGAGAATTCTAACACACCAGGGTTACCATGGATTCCATATAATATTATGATTGAAAAATCAGAAACAATTAGCGGTTTTGAAATTAGTACTGATAAGGGTATTATCAGCAGAAACTTGATAGTAGCCCCAAATCCAGAAGTCCATCCGACTAATATTATTGCAAATCAGGTTCTAAACGTGTCTCCTAACTATATGGATAATATTTATCCTAAAGAAAATGTACGTTTTATTGAATCTACTGATTTTGAAAAATACACTAATATACGTGTGCTTGTCTGCCCCTTTATTTACAACGCAACAGACACTACTCTTTCATTCATTAATAGTATTGATTTGTCAATCAATACACAAAACAAAGTATCTCCTATACAAACAAATACGAACGAGGTACAAAATAATATGATTGACATCGCAGGGAACAATATAGATATGCGCAATTCTTCAACCTACACAAGATCATTTACGTTTGATGGTGTAATTAATAGAATGCCATTATATATGGTTATTACATCTTCTGATTTAGCGCATTATTATGAAAGTCTAATAATATGGAAAAAGACTAAAGGGCTGAAAGCAGAAATTCATACTACTGATGAAATTAAATCTTTATATCCAGAAGATGATATACAACTAAGTATAAAGAAATATTTGGAAAGTAGAATGAAGGACGATTTAGAATATGTATTATTAGGTGGCGATGACACTGTTGTGCCGAGCCGTGAATGCCATATTCACGCTAATGGGGAAGATGACTTCACTCCTACAGACCTATACTATGCATGCCTTAGAGGAGACTTATCATGGGATTCAAATAACAATGGAATATATGGAGAATTAACTGATAAACTAATATTAGATCCATCCATATTCGTTTCTCGTTTACCAGTTCGTACTCCTCAAGATGTAACAACATATTGTAATAGAGTTATTCAATATGAGAAAAATCCGATGATAAATGGTTGGGAGAATTCAATGTTGATGGTAGGCTGTAAACTAATTAAGAAACAAGAAAACTCAAGAAGTGATGCCGACCAAAAAGGACAAAAATTGTATGAGAGCGTTATAAAACCATATTGGCAAGGTAATATTAATAGATTCTATGATACATCGACAGATTTTGAAGGAGGCGCTAATTATGAACTTAATAGTACAAACCTACTCAACCAATTAAACAAAGGTTATACTTTTGTAGATGTAATAACCCATGGAAGTACTACAGCATGGGGTATGGAAAAAGGACTCTTTGATGTTACATATTCAGAGAATATGACAAGCCCCAAATATACAATAATAACGACTAATGCATGCCTTACAAATGCTTTTGATTCTTTTTGGGGGAAAGGTAACGAAGAAATTCCAGACCCATGCCTTAGCGAAAGTTTCATTAGAAATGAGAAAAGCGGAGTTTTAGCATACCTCGGGAGTTCAAGATACGGTTGGGCTTCAAGAGACGAAGACTTAGGACCTTCATTAAAATATGAGGCAAGTTTTTACCAAAACCTATTTTTATCAAAAAATAAAAATTTTGCAAGAATAACATCTGCAGCAAAACAAGCATTATTAGGATTTTGTAAAGATAACAATCCATATAGATGGATTCAATTCGCATTAAATCCAATAGGAGACCCAGAGATGCCAATATTCACTACAACACCAAAAGTAATGAAAAATATTAGATGCAGTTATGATGAATCATCTGGGAAATTAACAGTTGGATCCATTCTTGATAGCTGTAGGATATCAATAATGAGTGCTGAAGATAATGGTAAAACTATTCACAAATCTAGAAGTAATGTAAATAAATTAGAAATTGGGAATGTCAGAACCAAAGTTATTATATGTGTGACAAAACAAGGTTATATACCTCAGATTAAAGAATTTGAGCCTCCACATAAAACAAACCGCATAATATCTTGTACGTCAGATATTTCCGGCGCAGTAGTTGTGCAGACTCAAATAGCAGACAACGCTAAAAATGCCAAATTAGTATTGTCTTCAAAAAATGGAGTTAACCTAAATACAGTTGATATTAAGGGAGAATATTCAACATTGTCATCCAAAGGGAAGTTAAATTCAAATAAAGACATACATATTATAACCTTATTTGTTAATGGGCATAAGGTTGACTCAAAAACAATTTCAAAATAATAATTAAAGTTTAAAATTATGAGATATTTTTTAATTATGATGCTTCTCTCGCTCTCCACATTGCTCAGTGCGCAGGAAGCAAAGA
>ERZ1026890.134-NODE-134-length-56475-cov-79.706824_pt1 | contig 56475 bp, 29 predicted proteins | sample MGYA00380175_ERZ1026890 | MGnify/ENA primary metagenome ERZ1026890 (study PRJEB33269, sample SAMEA4719811) | human gut metagenome | biome: human-associated habitat; feature: organic feature; material: feces | place: Cameroon | collected 2013-10 ...
ACGACTTTTCCTCGTAACTTCCAAGGTTTTAGGGAAAAAATACTTGAAAAGGGGGAAGAGAAAGAAAAAAAAGGCGGCTCCCGGAATTGAGAGCCGCCCATTGAATGTTATTCTTTAATCTTCTAATAATCTCCAAATGTTTAGGGTGGATATTATTCTTCCTTGTTTTTTAGCAAGTCCATCATTTTCTTCATATCAGGCAAAGCCTTGCGTAACCTTTCAGGCATGTCATCCAACGTCTTGTAAGTAGCAACTCCCATCGGCTTGCTGTAGTCTCGAACAGCATATTCTGCATAAGAGTAGTTTGCTGATTGGCAAAGAATGATTCCAATAGACGGATTCTCGTGTGGCTTACGCACCTTGTCGTCGAGAATTTGGAGATAGCCAAAAAGTTGCCCAAGATAAGAGGTTTTAAACTCGCCAAGTTTTAGCTCTATGCAAACCATGGCGTTCAATTCTCGATTGAAAAACAGCAGGTCTGGGAATTGTTCAACACCATAGATTTCCAAATGGTATTGGTTGCCGATGAAAGCAAAGTCTCTGCCAAAGGTCATGATGAAATTCTTGATGTTCTGAACGATGCTTTGTTCTACAACTCGTTCGTCGACATCTATTTTTTCGCGTTCCCCAATCTCTTCTACATTGATAAAGTCAAGTAGATATTCATCCTTGAACATTTCTACTGCACGTCGAGCTTCCCTAGGATTGTTGATGGTCCTGGTAAAATTGTTAGGCATGCGTCCTTGGCTATGGTAAGCATCCTCCTTTATAAGTTGGCGGAGCTTCTTTACGGAAAGATGTTCCTCTACAGTGCGGTGAATATAATAAAAGCGTGCCGAAGTTTCTTTTGGTCCACTAATGATGGCAGAGTGGTGTGTGAATGGTACTTTAAAGAAGTCCTCAACAGGAAAATTCGAAATATTAGTAATAGATAAAGTATGGAATATATCTATCTGATTTTCACTATTTTGTAATTCAGCGGTTGCAACCGCTGAATTCTCAAAGCACAATTCGGCGGTTGCAACCGCCGAATTGCTGTCAAGCATATTCCATGCTTCATAAAAACGTCTCATATCCTTCATTTGAGTTTCCGAGAATCCTCGAAGACCTGGTAGTTCCTTGCGAAGTTGTTCGCTGATGGCTGCTAATGCTCCCTCGCCCCATACTCCTTTGCGGGTATGTTGTGAAAGATATTTTCCGATGGCAAAATATAAAGCAAGTTGTATGCGGTTCACACCTTTGGCTGCTTCATATTGTCCTTGAAGTATGGCTGTCTTTATAGCGTTGACAGCATTGTTATATTGTATCAAACTATCCATAGAGTAATGTTTTAATTTGGTCTTCTAACAGAAGGCATACAGATTTTGGAAAAAGAAAATGCAAACGAGCGCAAAGAAAGCTTGCTTTCAATTTGCCGAGTGCAGCTTTTCTTCTGCAAAGATACGACTTTTCCTCGTAACTTCCAAGGTTTTAGGGAAAAAATACTTGAAAAGGGGGAGGAGAACGAAAAAAAATAGGCGGCTCCCGGAATTGAGAGCCGCCTATTGAATATTGTTGTTTCGATGATGAGACGATGGATTATTTATTCTTTAATTTCCCAATGGCCTCCAAATGTAGAAGAACCAACACGCTCTATTCTTTTTTGAGCCTTTAGCTTTTCTATGTGCTTTTGTATTGCACTTGCCTTGATACCTATTTTGTCCACGAGTTCTTGTCTTGTTATATACGGATTTTCTTTTATTAATTCAAAAACTTTTTCAATTGTTTTTGGAGATCCTGTTTGATTACCAGTTTGACCACCAGTTTGACCACCAGTTTGACCACCAGTTTCTTTAGGAATAGGTAAACGTAGTTCTACCTCTTGTAACTCGTATTTATCTATTAATTCAGGCTTACCCCAACTTGATACTTTGAAGCTTTTGCCCTTAGTTTTGTGTCCGTAATTACCCAGGGCTAGGGGCTTCTGGGCCTTCAGCCCGGTTCAGGCTTGTTCCTTCAATTTCTGGATTTCCTCCAATGGAAGTTCGGTGGCTGTTGATACCTGCTCATCAGAAAGACCCATTGACAGGAGGCGGCGAGCTGTGGCTAGCTTTTCTTTTTCCATACCTTTTTCCATACCTATTTCCATACCTCTTTTTTCGTCAAACTTTCTGGTGGCATATATATCACGCATATTCTTGATGTCCTCGTCATACAGCTCTAGTTCCTCTCGGGAGAGCTTGCGGAGGTCGCCTATTTCTGCCAACTTGCGGAAGACTGGATACTTCTCGCTGAATGGCATCTGTTCAAACATGTTCATATTCTTCACTATATAAATCCAACAATCAAATATATCCATACACTCTGCCTCCGTGTGCTTGTCGAACAATGGCAACTGGAGGTACACAATACGCATCCTGTCGGACACTCGCTGGCGTGTCTGCAAGTCGGTGAGCACCAAATCGGTGCGAAACTCCTTAAGTATCGGACTTTGCGATACAAAATCCATGAAACATACCGTATAGACTGGAGCCAAGTGGTAGTCCCAGATTCCACGGATGCCTTGCTGCACAATGGCACGTGCCGTGTAATACAATGCCCTGTCGGCAAAGTATTCCTGTTCTTTCTTCTGCATCTCGACGATGACATGCTTGCCTTCGTTTGTGACGCAATAGACATCGAAGACCACACCGCGGTCATCGGGGCGCAAGCCAAGTTTTTCGGTCTTGGCAAACGTCACGTCCTTGATTACCAACTCGTCTTCAAACAGTCCGTTGAGGAATGTTATCAGGCATTCTTTAGTGTCTTCGCTTCCAAAGATTCGCTTGAAAGCCCAATCGACACGTGGGTCTATAAATCTTGCCATCTTCTTACGTTTTATAAGGTCGTGGACGCAATATTGCTATTCGTTGGCAAAGATACGACTTTTCCTCGTAACTTCCAAGGTTTTAGGGAAAAAATACTTGAAAAGGGGGAGGAGAACGAAAAAAAAATAGGCGGCTCCCGGAATTGAGAGCCGCCTATAATGTATTAATAAAATAAATGTTTATTCAGCAACAGCAATGATAGCATACTCGAGAGTGATATCATTGAAGAAGATGCGGTATTTGCCAGCAGAAACCTTAATATCTTTACTGCCTCCGCTTGTAATCAACTTACCGGTAGAAGAGAATTCCTGACCCTCTGCAAAGCCCCAGTTGGCTGCATCGTCCCACTTATGATTAGCACGAATCTTGAAGCTACCTTCTGGGATGTTTTTTTCAATAAACCAATTGTGAGGTGTAACCTCAGTCATGTCAACATCGTTCTCCCAGTCACCGCCAACACCGATAAGACCAACTTTCTCGTATGCTGTAGGATTCTGGTTCTCAAGCTTAGTCCAAGAGTAAGTCATGGTAGAGAAATCTGCTTTAAATGTGTAGAAAGCACCTGGCTCTGGACAAATGATGGCACCAGCATTATTGGCAGATTTTAAGCTACCTGTTGGGGTATTGGCATCAGCCATTGTTGCACTACCATAGGCATTGTTCCAATCTCCAAAATCACTACCTAACCAAATCTTCAGGTTGGCATCTTCATTCCACTGAGTAGTATAGCTCTGAACCATAGGAGTCTCAGCATACATGAGACAGGTCTTGTTCTCAGGTGACCAGCCCTGCAATTTACCTACAAGGTAGTATTCTGGGGCAATCTGCTTGATGGTATAAGTGTAATCCATCATGTTGATTGTCATCTGATACATACCAGCCTTGGCAATCTTACCAGCGCCAGCCTTATCACCCTTGGAGTTGGTAGTAAGAAGTTTACCGCTCATAGCGTTATCTCCATCTTGTTCAATACCAACAACACCCTTAGGAGCATTTTCTACAGCCCAAATGTTACCAGTATCAACATTTCCCTGTGGAATAATCTTCCAGTTTTGGTCATCCTTTGTAGTAGTAAACATAAGGGTGAATACAGGATCCTCATAAACATCTACATCAGAGTGAGCAAATTTCAAATTGGTGTCCAATTTCCAATCTGTCATATCACCTACGAGATAGTAAGCTGCATCGATGAATGGAGCCTCTGGGATAGCCTTTACCTGGAATTTTGCAGATGTAGCCATCTTTGCGGCTGTTGAACCATTGCTTAGCCATGCGTCAAGAGTGGCATCAAGGTCGCGCTCTGTTGGGCGCTTGCCAAACTTACCTGTGATGTAATTTACCAAGTCAGCTTTTGCCATGTTACCATCAGCATCAATGTCGAATGACTGACCATCGAAATTAATCTTGAAACTAGGCGTGTAAGTATCTTTGGTAGAAGTAGGAGCAACAATGCTCGCTACTTTTACCTTATCTCCTGTAACATCTGCCAAGTTGATGACACCTTCTGGAGTAACGCTACCGTTTCCAAATGATACAGCTTCCTCCTCAGGATTGCTCTGTGGGTTACCCCAATCTGTGTAGTCCTCGGTACAAGATACCATAGACATCAGCAGGGTCATTCCCAATAATATTTTCTTAATCATAATTGTCTATACTTTAAGTGATTTACAATTTAACGATGCTGAATGCACCTGTGATGTCGTTGAATGAGATGACATACTTGCCTTCTGCCAAGCCGAGGTTAGAGTTACCACCTGTACCACATTTACCATACATGTTGATAGCGCCATCTTCTGCGCCATATCCCCAACTTGTACCCCAAGTAGAACCATCGTTAATCTTGAACTTGAACTGTACAGTCTCGCCTGCAGGAACTTCCATTACATAGTACCAAGCGTGATTCTCAACGCCCTCAGTGTTGTAAGGAAGCATTGGAGTATCTGCCCAATCGTTGAATGAGCCAGCAATCTGGATAGTACCATAATCCTTCACTGTACCCTCGTATTCTTTCATTGTAGCAGTATTGTCTGCAGTGTTAATTGTGATTGTGAAGTAACCTGCTTTTGGAGCTACGATGTGACCACTTTCGCCCTCAGTAGCACGATATACTATTGTGCCCGCAGTGTTGCCCTTGGAATTCATACTGTGAGTCCAATCGAAGTCTGACTGAATCTTGAAGCCTGCTCCATCAACGTCTCCATTGTCCTTGTAATCACCCGTAATGAAGTAGTTTGTGTATTCTACCTCGCCTGCACCAGTCTTCTTGTCGTAAGAGTAGTTAGGCTTCAGGAACATAGGGAAAGCTTTTACGCCAATATCTTCCTTCTTATCGCCCCAATTGCCTCCGAACATGTTACCTACAAGATACCACATGATAGGAGTAGCATCCTTCAACTCTATGTAGTAAGGCTTTACGTTAAGCTTTACTGAGTTTGATGCGATAGGGTTCAGATGATTTGTGCCTTCCAGAATGAAAGCGTTCATACGAACGTACACCTCCTGCTCAGCAGGAACATTGTCTTCTTTCCATTTCAGAATCTTCACCAAAGCTTTGTCAACTTCTTCAGCAGAGGCTGAAATATCACATCTCTGTGTGGTATTGCTAAGAACAGCGTAGTCTGGCACCTTTTCGCCACTTTCGTCTGCCGCAGCTTCGTCAGTAGAAACTGTGAAAGAGTTAGTAGGAGAAACCTGTATCTCGTATGTTACATTGATTGGAGCATTGTCTGCTGTGTACTTAGGCTGTGACCATGTAAGGCCTAATTCTGTAGAATGCGCCAAGTCAATAGTAGAATTTACATATTCTGGAGTATTCAACTTGAACTCCGTAGGCTGAATCAGCGTTGGGTTTGAGTCGTTGTCATCCGAACATGATGCGAATAAGCTGATGATGCCGACAAGCAGAGCACCAATTATATATTTATTCTTCATATTGCGTTTTCTTTTATAATTCTATTATACTTTAGTTTTTGACCTCGTTATATCCATCAATCTGTGTCAAGTTCTTGTTAGAAAGAACCTCTGAAGATGGGAGAGGATATACATTATAGGTCTTGGCGAAGGTTGTACCATTAGCGCTACCACCCTTGAGTTCCCAATTGTATGTAGCCTGACTGCCACCAAACTGGTTGAAACGGATCAAATCGGTACGGCGGAGACCTTCGCAATACAACTCACGGGCACGCTCATCGAGCATATCGTTAAGAGTGTAAGAAGCATGAACTTCTGCATGAGCACGGTTGCGAAGAGCATCGATATACTTCTTTGCCTTAGCCGAGCTTTCACCATTGAGGTGCATCTCAGCCTCAGCTGCATTGAGGTAAGCCTCAGCTACACGGAAGAGGAAGAAGTCGGTATCTACACAGAAGTTATCATGAGGAGTACCATTGTTAGAATAGTTATTATTCCACTTTGTTGTTGCAATACCCTTGATGAATTTATCGTTATCAACAACTGACAATGTACGCTTGCCATCATCTGTACCAATACCCCAGAGTAGAGCACGGTCGTCAATATTCATAGCGCGAAGTTCTGATGTCTTCTTGCCTACAACAACGTTAGGATCAGTAAAGAACTTCTCTACGAATTCTGGACGAACACGCATACCTGACCATGTGTTGGCAGTAGTGGCAGCATCCTTATCTGTAACAGTCTGCATCGTAGCATCCCAAAGAGCTGCAACAAAGAACATCGAGCCACCCCATCCCTGAGTGATAGCACCATCTTGCATCAATGGAAGAAGAGCCTCGCAACTTGCACCATTAGAACCATTATCGCCCATGAAGAGCAAGTCGTATGGCTTGTAGCCATTGGCCTTTGCGTCATTAGACATCTTGCTGTCATCGAAGAGGGCATATGGTGAGTTGATAACCTTCTCGGCATATTCGAGAGCCTTGTTCCAATAAGGATTGTTCTGACCATCGTTATTGAGGTATGTACCAGCATTGAGGTACAGACGGCTTAAAAGCAACCAGCATGTGCCTTGGTCTACACGACCATAGTCAGGATCTGTATCTGTCTCTGGCTTTGCCTCCAACAGGTCTGGCTCTGCAGCAAGCAATTCGCTTTCTACCCAGTTGAACAAGAACTCACGACCTAACTGAAGAAGCTCAGCGCGAGTATATGTTTTGCCTTCCTCAAACTTTGAATTGTAAGAGTGTGCCTGGCGTGGTGTCTCTGCTGAAATCTTGTCTATGAATGTAGGATCTCCAAAGAAGTCGAGCATCAGTAAATAGCTGTAGGCACGAATGACGCGAACCTCTGCATACTTAGTTTTATCAGCCTTTGCTGCATCGAGACTTAAGAAATGGTTCTCATAAGAGATGTTTGACATCAGACGATAGTACAAATACTTCAAGGTTGCATTACCTGCATCGAACTTATTGTAGCTGATATCGGTGAGACCACCATCCGACCACCAACAGATAGCCTCATCTGTAGGAAGTTCGTTGAAGTTGAATATGTTACGGAGAAGAGTTGACTTACCGTTATCATCGATAGTGAAATCGGCAGTACCGTCATTACCTTCCATGATAAGACCAGCGTAGCACTTGCTGTACAAGCCTGTGATGTTAGGATCAGGGTCAACAGTTGGGTCAATGTTTCCCTTGTTCAAATCATCCATACAAGAGCACAAACTTGCAGAAAGCAGAAGAGCTGCAGCAGGGACGATTGTTTTGAATTTATTGAGTTTCATATTGAAATCTATTTTAAATTGTTAGAAGTTGAGGTTCAGACCGAGCAGGAATGTGCGGCAACGTGGATAGATGTTGTCATCCTTACCTGATGTTACTTCAGGGTCAATACCTTTATACTTTGTGATAGTAAACACGTTAGAGCATGAGGCGTAGATACGACCTGAGATACCCTTGTAGTTACCCATCTTCAATACTTTATCAAAATTATAGCCCAAAGTGATGTTATCGCACTTCAGGAAACTACCATTCTGAACGAAGTAGTCAGTAAGAGGATAGTTGTATGAAGTCCAGCCCAAATTTACAATATCCTTTGTGCTGTTTTTGTAATATCCCTTAGCACTACAAATCTCTTTCGTATTTATTGCACCCTCAGCGTATCCATTGTAGAGATAGTTTCCGAGGCTTGCACGGAAGTTACTTCCGAGGTCCCAGTTCTTGTATGCAATCTTGATGCTGAAACCACCAGTCCAAGGAGCTACAATGTTCTTATAGAAGTATTTATCGTTCTCGTCAATAGAACCATCACCATTGCGGTCTACATAGCAACCCATGATTGGACGTCCGTTCTGATCGTATACCTGCTGGTAAACCAGGAATGAGTTGGCTGGCTTTCCTACCTTATGATAGGTGATTGCCTGATCCTGACCGACCTTCATACCTGCCTCCATCAAATCACGACCACCAGCAAGTTCGGTAATCTCGTTCTTGTTGTAAGCTGCGTTGACGCTAAGCTCTACGAACCAGTCTTTTGTCTGGATAGGACGACCGGTAATGGCAACCTCAAAACCCTTGTTCTCCAATGTACCTGCATTCATCAAGAGCGCATTGTCAAAGTTCTGACCTGCCGCGATGGTTGTTGTGCTGAGCAAGTCGGTTGTCTTGCGGTAGTAAGCATCAAAGTTGACTACCAATCTCTGATCGAACATACCATAATCGAGACCAAAGTTCCATGTGGTAGTTGTTTCCCAAGTCAGTTCATCATTGTATGCCAATGGGCGATACAGTAATCCTGGGTTGTTGTCCTTACCACCAATAGGATAGGTGTAGTGATTATCAGTACTCTTCTTATAGGTAGCTGTGTAATACTCTTTACCTGTATCCTGCTGACCAGTCTTACCCCAACCCAAACGAAGTTTCAAATCGCTGATAGCTTCAACATCTTTCAGAAAACTTTCTTCTTTAACGCGCCATGCGAAGGCTGCTGCAGGGAAGAAACCCCAACGGTGTCCGTCAGCAAAGCGGCTAGAACCATCGTAACGAGCTGTAAATGTAAGGAGGTAACGATCCAACAAAGAATAGTTAGCACGACCATACCAGCTCACAAGATAAGTCTGTCCCTTCCAGTAGAGTTCTTTAGAAGACTTAACTGTTCCTGCAAGAGGATTGCCTGCGTCATCTTTTCCCTCATTTGTACTAGGATATCTTGATATGCTCCATTCGTTTCCCCAATATTTCATGTGGCTATATTCGTAACCAGCTGTGATGTCAAAATGGTTAGCCTTATTGAAATCCTTGGTATACTGAGCATAAGCTGTTGCTACGAGGTTATACTTTTTCTCTGTATTATCAGTAGTACCTCCATAGTAGTATCCGTATGTGGATTTAGGGTTGTTGCGAGTATACTCACCACCATCGCTATATTCACCAGCTAAGTTAGCATGCAAATGAAGATCCTCAAAACCATGAATCTTATAGTCTGCCTCTATGTTACCCAAAAGAATGTTTGCACTCTTGTGGAAGTTGTAATTTTCAACCTTTTCTACAGGGTTAGTAGGAGCATCGTCGTTACGGTTATATGGGAATGTTGGGTCATATGAGGTAGTAGGTAATGCCCACTGCCAATAGCCACCCCAGTTCTTGAATTTCTCGTCGCTGCTCTTTACAGGGCGGGTAGGATCCATAGAGACAGCTGCACCTACTGCATCCTGTCCACCTGGATTTGTTTTTGAGTAAGAATACTTACCGTTGATGTTCAGGTTGAGGTGCTTGTCGAGCAATGAAGGATTGATGTTGAAGCCTGCGGTAACGCGCTTATAGTCAGAACCCTTCAAGATACCTTCCTGACCAGTGTAGCCTACGCTGACACGATATGGCATAGACCAAGACTGCTTGCTGATGCCACCTGTTAAACTTACATTATGCTCATGACTGACAGCTGCACGGTAAATCTCGTCCTGCCAGTCGGTATCGTATGTGCCGGCAGAATAATCTGGAGTTCCATCTTCGTTGAACTTCTTCCAGCCTAAACCTTTGTAGGCAGAAGAATCTTCACCATAATAGTTCTTGATGAAGTCTGTATATTCAGAAGCATTCATCACATCCATCTTCTTGGCAACAGTACTTACTGAAAGTGTACCATTGTAAGAAACCTGTGGTTTCTGTCCGCTGCGACCCTTCTTGGTGGTAATGATGATGACACCATTAGAACCACGGGAACCATAGATGGCTGTAGCTGAAGCATCCTTCAATACGGTGAAGCTCTCGATATCGTTAGGATTGACAAGAGAAAGAGGGTTGTTAACACCCTTTGTATTATTGTTATCCATAGGCATACCATCGATAACAATCAATGGGTTGTTGCTCGCAGTAAGAGAAGCACCACCACGGATACGAATCTGTGCACCATCACCAGGAGCACCCGTTGATGAGTTTACATTTACACCGGCAATTTTACCCTGGATCATATCCTGTGCGGAAGTAATGATACCATGGTTCTTCTCATCAGGCTTGATAGCTGTAACGGAACCTGTCAAGTCGTTCTTCTTAGCCACACCGTAGCCGATGACAACGACTTCGTTCAAAGACTTAGAGTCATCTTCCAAGGTAATGTTCATGTTACTAGATGCCTTCACAGTCTGTGGTGTCATACCCAGATAGGTGAATGTAATCTTGGCACCTGGCGCTGCATCAACTGAGAAGTTACCATCCATGTCGGTAATGCCCACTGCCTTACCGTTCACTGTAATGGTAGCACCCATGATAGGCTCACCAGAAGCATCCTTCACATGTCCCTTAATTGCATTACTCTGCGCAAAGGAACTCACCGTCAGAAGCAGACCGCTTGCTAGGGTCAACGCTCTGAGAGGCAATTTAATTTTTACCTGCTTCATCATTTGCTTGATTTTTAAGTTAATGTATTATATTAATTTATTTACTTTTTCTTCTTTTTTCTTGGCTTAAGTTGTCGTCGTTCCTACTCGGAAATGCCGTTTTGGCTCTTGTCGGGGTCTTTCAGGCATCCTTCTTATATTATATAAGGTAGGAATGGGGCTTATCGCCCACAAACTTGTCGTTTCTGTGTGCAAAATTAAGTTCTTTTCTCTTATGTTGTACTATTTTTATGTTAATTCCGTTATTTATTTTGTGCAAACGTTTGCACAGAATTTACTTGATTTATGTCAATGATTTCGGACCAATATTGAGGATATTTCGTAATTTTGCAGCAGATCTAAAAACAATGGGTGATAAAGAAACAATAACAATGAAAGATATAGCTCGCGACCTGGGCGTAAGTGTTGCCACGGTGAGCCGAGCATTGAAGGACAGTTCTCGTATCAGTACTGCCCAAAAGGAGCGTATACAGAAATACGCGCGTGAAAATAACTTCTTTCCTAACTTCCTGGGTGAAGCTTTAAGACATAATAAGGTGAGACCGATGAAGGTGATTGGAGTTATTGTGCCTCAGGTGGTACACTATTACTTTATGTCGGTGCTTTCGGGTATCGAGGAAGAGGCTAGAGCCAGAGGTTACCGTGTGATGGTGGCGCAGAGTAACGAACGTTACGATAAGGAAGTTGCCATCTGCGAGGACTTCTATCAGAACAAGGTTTGTGGTATCATCGTTTCACAGGCGAAGGATACCAAGCAGTATGATCATTTCGAAAAACTGCTGCAGAATGGGGTGCCGCTCATCTTTTATGATAGAATATGTACGGGCGTGAACTGCTCTCGCGTGGTGGTAGATGACTATATGGGTGCCTTTACCGCCGTTACCCACATGATTGATACGGGCTGCAAGAAGATAGGCTTCTATGGTTCACCGATGAATCTGGAAATCTCCAAGAACCGGTATAACGGTTATCACGATGCGCTGGTAAAGCATGGATTGACGGAGAACCCTGACTGGGTGAGGATTTGCGATGACCGTGCCAATGCCGAAGCAATAACGCCGGACATCCTCAGAGAGGAAGATCATCCGGATGCTTTCTTTGCCATCAATGATGATACAGCCATCGGCATTCTCTATACCGCCAAGCGGATGGGGTTCAAGGTGCCTGAAGAAATCAGCGTCTGCGGTTTTACCAATGGTGACCGTGCCAAGGCGAGCGACCCGATGCTTACCACGGTTGAACAGCGAGGTGTAGCCGTAGGTGAGGAAGCCGCCAATATCCTGATTGGTCAGGTAGAAGGCTCCATTCCTAGAGATGAGGTGGAGAAGCGAGTGGTGAGAACACGACTCGTGGTGAGAGGAACTACGAGGTAATGTTGAATGTTGAATGTTAAATGTTGAATGTTAAATGTTGAATTGACATTCTTTTCTGAATGAATATTAATAAAAACAATATAACGATGATACAAAAACCTGATTTAAATTTCTGGAAGCTCTGGAACTTGAGCTTCGGATTTTTCGGAGTACAGATTGCCTACGCCCTACAGAGCGCCAACATCTCCCGAATCTTTGCAACGTTGGGTGCTGACCCACACAACTTGAGTTATTTCTGGATTCTCCCTCCATTGATGGGAATCCTGGTACAGCCTATCGTGGGCACGTTGAGCGATAAGACGTGGTGCCGATTCGGCCGCCGCATCCCTTATCTCTTCGTGGGTGCCACGATTGCCGTCCTGGTAATGTGCCTGCTGCCGAATGCCGGTTCGCTCGGACTGACCGTGAGCGGTGCGATGCTCTTCGGTCTGATAGCGCTGATGTTCCTCGATACGAGTATCAACATGGCGATGCAGCCGTTCAAGATGTTGGTAGGCGATATGGTAAATGAAAAGCAGAAGGCGAAGGCTTACTCTATCCAGAGTTTCCTCTGCAATGCCGGTTCTGTAGCCGGATATATCTTCCCATTCCTCTTTACATTCCTGGGCATCAAGAATTATGCCGAGAAGGGAGTGGTTCCAGATTCTGTTATCTGGTCGTTCTATATCGGTGCGGCTATCCTGATTCTCTGTGTCATCTACACCACGATGAAGGTGAAAGAGTGGAATCCACAGCAGTATGCGGAATATAATGAAGCGAAGAGTGATGAAGGGGGAGTGAAGAATGCTAATGCAGAAGATAAGGCTAACTGGATTACTTTGCTCAGCAAGGCGCCATCTACCTTCTGGAAGGTGGGGCTGGTTCAGTTCTTCTGCTGGGCAGGCTTCCTTTATCTCTGGAATTATTCTACAGGAGCCATCGCTGAAACCGTATGGAATACTACCGACCCTGCTTCTGAAGCATTCCAGGAGGCAGGCAACTGGGTGGGCATTCTCTTTGCCGTACAGGCGGTAGGTAGTGTTATCTGGGCTGTGGTTCTCCCTCAGTTTAAGAATACGAAGGTGGCATACGCTGTCAGTCTGATTATCGGTGGTGTGGGCTTTGCCCTGATACCATTCCTTCACGACCAGTATCTGCAGTTTATTCCGTTCCTGATGATTGGTGCCGGTTGGGCAGCCATGTTGGCTATGCCTTTCACCTTTGTTACCAATGCTTTGCAGGGATATGGCCACATGGGTGCTTATCTCGGTCTGTTTAACGGAACCATCTGTATTCCTCAGATTGTGGCTGCCATCTGCGGTGGAACAGTTCTGAGTCTGGTGGGTTCTCATCAGAGCGATATGATGATTGTGGCAGGTATTCTGCTGGTTGCAGGTGCGCTGTCAGTGAGCATCATCAAGGATAAGAAATCAGAATAAAATGAGATGAACGATTAATTGATTGTTTCTACGGAGGAGCGTGCAAACGTTTGCACGATTTATGAGAAAAAAATATGCAAATTTCTGATACGTATTTCGTACGTTTTTCTTACCTTTGTGGCATCAAACATAAATTATAACATTTTCAAGAGCCTTTAAGAGTCTTATGACAGTACAGTTTAATATTGATTATAAAGTGATGTTCGGCGAGCAGATCGTCGTAAACATTCAGACGGAGGAAGGTGAACTGAAACTTCCTCTCGAGACAACAGATGGTGAAAGATGGGCATGCGACTGGTGTGTAGAATCACCAGAAAAATCGTATACCTATTATTATAGTGTAGAACGTGAAGGAAAAGCAGTCAAGACCGAATGGCTTATGATTAAGCATCAGCTCGATGTAAATGCCAAGAAGGCTGCGGTTTATACCCTTTACGATCATTGGAAGGCTATGCCTGAGGATGCTTTCCTCTACAGCAGCGCCTTTACCGATTGCATCAATCATCAGGCTCCACAGGAGATGAAGCCGGAAACGGGCAGCAAGATTGTGCGTCTGATAGTCCGTGCTCCTCAGCTTCGCGATGGTGAGCGTCTGGGTGTATTGGGTGCAGATAAAGCTTTGGGTGCTTGGGATGTGCAGAAGATTCTTCCGATGACTCAGCATACCTATAATGAATGGGTTGCTGATATTGATGCGACTCATCTTGAGGGCAGTCATCTGGAGTTTAAGTTCGTGGCTTTCCGTAATGCGAAGAACGAGCTTCTCTGGGAAGCCTCCATGAACAGAACCGTGGATTTGCCGGAGATGAAGGCAGGTGAGTTGGTATCTTATGAACTCGACCAGGCTTTCTTCGCTCTGTATAACCGCAAACTTGCCGGAACGCTGGTGCCAGTGTTCTCATTGCGTACCCGTAAGAGTGCCGGTATCGGTGACTTCGGTGATCTGAAGGCCATGATAGATTTTGTGGCTTCTACCGGTCAGAAGGTGCTCCAGCTCCTTCCTATTAATGATACCACCATCACTCATACATGGACCGACAGTTATCCATATAGCTGCATCAGCGTCTTCGCCATTCATCCGCAGTATGCAAACCTTCATGCTCTTCCTGAGTTGAAGGATGCAAAGGCTCGTGCTGAGGCTGAGAAGACACGTGCTGAGTTGAACGCACTGGATAAGATAGACTACGAAAAGGTAAATGATTTCAAGATAAATTACTTGCGCCAAATCTTCAATCAGGAAGGTGAAAAGATGATGAAGACAGCCGAATACAAGGCTTTCTTCCAGGATACTAAACAGTGGTTGGTTCCTTACGCACAGTATTCATACCTGCGTGATAAGAATGGTACGGCTGATTTCAACCAGTGGCCAGATCATCAGGTATGGGATGAGGCTGAGCGCAAGGCACTTACCGACCCTAAGACTGCTGCTTACAAGAACGTGGCGTTCTTCTATTTCGTACAGTTCGTACTGGACCGCCAGATGCAGGAGGCTCACGAGCATGCCAAGGCTAAGGGCGTTATTTTGAAGGGTGATATTCCAATCGGCGTAAACCGCAATGGTTGCGATGTATGGATGGAACCAAAATACTTCAACCTCAATGGTCAGGCGGGTGCTCCACCTGATGACTTCTCTGCCAATGGTCAGAACTGGGGATTCCCTACCTATAACTGGTTTGAGATGCTGAAGGATGGCTGCCAGTGGTGGAACCGCCGTTTCCAGAACATGGCAAGATATTTTGATGCTTACCGCATCGACCACGTATTGGGCTTCTTCCGTATTTGGGAGATTCCGGTAAGCAGCGTGCATGGTCTGCTCGGACAGTTTGCACCGGCGCTTGCCATGAGCCGTGAAGAGATAGAAAGCTATGGCTTGCACTTCCAGGATGACCGTTTTACCCGTCCGTTTATTACCGATTGGGTATTGGACCGTGTGTTCCATGAACGTGCCGGCGAGGTAAAGGAGAAGTATCTCGACCGTCTGGATGACGAGCGTTATCAGATGAAGCCTGAGGTAGATACCCAGCGCAAGGTAGAGGCACTCTTTGCTGATGCAACAGATGAGAAGGAACTCTGGCTGCGTGATGGCTTGTATGCCCTGATCAGCGATGTACTCTTTGTACGTGATCATACCAACCCTGGCGTCTTCCATCCACGTATCTCAGCCCAGCTCGACTTTATCTACGAGTCGCTATATGATAATGACAAGGCTGCGTTCAATCGCCTTTACAACGACTACTTCTATCGCCGCAACAACCAGTTCTGGTATCAGGAAGCGATGAAGAAGTTGCCTAAACTGGTTCAGGCTACCCGCATGCTTGTTTGTGCCGAAGACCTCGGTATGGTGCCAGACTGTGTGCCATGGGTAATGGACGAGTTGAAGATATTGAGTCTGGAACTCCAGAGCATGCCAAAGGATCCATCGGTTAAGTTCGGACATCTGAGCCGTAACCCATACCGCTCGGTATGTACCATTTCGAGCCATGATATGCCTACTCTGCGCATGTGGTGGGACGAGAATATCCAGCGTACCCAGGAGTATTACAATACGATGCTCTACCGTCAGGGACCAGCACCTCATCCACTCCCAGGCTGGTTGGCTAGTGACATCATCAGCCGCCATCTCACCTCTCCATCCATGCTCTGCATATTGAGCATCCAGGACTGGTTGGCTACCGATGAGGCTCTCCGTCTGCCGGATGCCGATGCTGAGCGTATCAATATCCCGGCTAACCCTAAGCATTACTGGCGTTACCGCATGCACCTCAATATAGAGGATCTGGCTGCTGACAAGCGTTTCGTGCAGAGTATCACCGAAATGATTTCGCAGTCTGGAAGAGTCTAACTAACATGATTATATATACAGTGCAAACGTTTGCACACTCATTTGCAGAAAAATACCCTCCCATAACGTGGAGGGTATTTTTGTTTTTTGTATCTTTGCACTATCTTAAGAATAAACAGATAATGATTGAGATAAACTAACGAAGATTCAAAAACAAGAATAAACAACAACTGAACAGTATGAAAAAACTGAATGTATTAGTGATGGGTCTCTTGCTTCCTATGTTGGCAGCAGCCCAGACCGTAAAGTCGCCTAACGGCAACGTCTCGGTAACTTTCTCTTTGACCGAAAAGGGACAGCCTACCTATGAGATGAGCTATAAGGGAAAGACTGTATGTAAGCCATCCCACTTAGGATTGGAACTGGCTAAGGATAAACATGCCTCTAAGGGTATGGAGGAAACCAGCCTGATGGATGGTTTTACTGAAACCGGCAGCAAGACATCGGCTTTCGACGAAACCTGGAAGCCGGTATGGGGTGAAACCGCTACCATCCGCAATAACTATAACGAGATGGAGGTAAACCTGAACCAGGCTGCTTCTAAGCGTAATATTACCATCCGTTTCCGTGTATATGATTATGGTATGGGCTTGCGCTATGAGTTTCCACAGCAGGAAAGTCTGAATTATTTCGTCATCCAGGAGGAGCATACCCAGTTTGCCATGGCAGGCGATCATACCGCTTACTGGATTCCTGGTGATTATGATACACAGGAGTATGACTACAATATTACTCCGTTGACAGGTATCCGTCCAATTATTGCGAAAAACCGTGAAGCTTACAAGAGCAATTCATCTACCACCGTCTTCTCTGATACTGGTGTTCAGACCTCTCTCCAGATGAAGACCAAGGACGGACTCTACATCAACATCCATGAGGCTGCCTGCCTGGATTATCCTACCATGCACCTCAATCTGGATGAGAAAACATTGACCTTCGAGTCTTGGCTTACTCCTGATGCTGTAGGCAGAAAGGGATTCATCCAGACACCATTCAATACCCCTTGGCGTACCGTGATGGTAAGTGATGATGCACGTGATATGCTTTCATGCAAGTTGACATTGAACCTTAACGAGCCTTGCAAGATTAAGGATACATCCTGGATTCATCCTACCAAGTATTGCGGTGTATGGTGGAACATGATTGTAGGTACCAAGACCTGGAGCTATACCAACGATCTGCCATCTGTGCGTCTCGGCGTTACTGATTACAGCAAGTGCAAGCCTAACGGTACTCATGGTGCAACCAACGAGGAAGTGAAGCGCTACATCGACTTTGCGGCAAAGAACGGTTTGCAGGAAGTATTGGTAGAAGGCTGGAACGAAGGTTGGGAAGACTGGTTCGGTCATCAGAAACTCGATGTCTTCGATTTCGTAACTCCATATCCTGACTTCGATATCAAGATGCTCAACGACTATGCTCACTCTAAGGGTGTGAAGCTGATGATGCACCACGAGACATCTTCTGCTGCTCTCAACTACGAGCGCCACATGGAGGATGCCTTCAACCTGATGAACAAATATGGTTATGATGCCGTGAAGACCGGTTATGTGGGCGATATCATCCCAAGAGGTGAGTATCACTACAGCCAGTTGATGAACAATCACTACCAGCGTGTGGTTGAAACAGCTGCCAAGCATCATATCATGGTAAATGCCCACGAGGCAACCCGTCCTACAGGTATCTGCCGCACCTGGCCTAACCTGGTGGGTAACGAGAGTGCCCGTGGTACAGAGTACGAGGCATTTGGCGGTAGCAAGCCTTATCACACCGTGATGTTGCCATTCACTCGTCTGCAGGGTGGTCCGATGGACTACACTCCAGGTATCTTCGAGACCAAGCTTTCTGAGTGGAGCAACAACCCAAGTTATGTTCATACCACTCTCTGTGGTCAGCTTTCTCTCTATCTCGTGATGTACAGTCCGCTGCAGATGGCAGCTGATCTTCCTGAGCATTATGAGAAGTATGACGATGCCTTCCAGTTCATCCGCGACGTAGCTTGCGACTGGGACGACTCCAAGTACCTGGAAGCAGAGCCAGCTAAGTATATCACCGTAGCCCGCAAGGCTAAGGGCACAGACAACTGGTTTGTTGGTGGCAAGACTGATGCTGCCCGTACATCCGTAGTAAAGCTCGACTTCCTGGATAAGGGCAAGAAGTATGCTTGCGCTATCTATCAGGACGGCAAGAATGCTGACTACGAGAAGAACCCTAAATCTTACAAGATTGTTCACAAGACTGTGAAGAAGGGTGATGTTTTGAAGATTAACGAAGCACGTGGTGGTGGTTTTGCCATCTCTTTGCTCGCTAAATAAGCCTATAATTTCCGTATTTCCGTCCAACTGTCCGGTTGGTCGGAAATACGCTAAAAATGGACGTAGATAATCTGTCACACTTTTTCCCGTTCTGTTCTCTTTAATATCCTGTATAACAATAACTTAACAAAATGAATATCCAAAAACTAATAATTGCAGCATTGACAGCAACTATTTTACCAACTTCATTGAATGCCCAGCAGACATTCAATGAGATGATGTATTCCAAGGAGAAAACCATGTTTATCCTGAATGCTCCAACAGCCCAAAAGTCTTCTGTAACCCTCCGTCTTTATAAGCAAGGTCAGGGAGGAAAAGCGTATAAAACGCTGAAGATGAAGAAGTTGGGTGACGAACGCTGGGAGGCTACAGTAAAGGGCGACCTCAAGGGAAAGTTCTATACCTTTGATATAGGCAAGGGTGAAACACCGGGCACATTTGCCAAGGCGGTAGGTGTGAACGGAAACCGTGGCGCCATAGTAGATTTGTATGATACCGATCCATCTGGATGGGATAAGGACGTGCGTCCTGCCCTGAAAACGCCAGCCGATCTCGTTGTCTACGAGCTTCACGTGCGTGATTTCTCCATTTCTCCTACATCCGGCTTGAAATATAAGGGTAAATATCTCGCCCTCACCGAGCCTAAGGCCATCGAATATCTCAAGAATCTGGGCATCAACGCCATCCACTTCCAGCCTGTATTCGATTTCGCTTCTATAGATGAGACCCGACTCGACAAGCCACAGTTCAACTGGGGTTATGATCCGAAGAACTATAATGTGCCGGAAGGCAGTTACGCTACCGACCCTTATTCTCCAGCAACCCGCATCAAGGAGTTCAAGGAGATGGTGATGGCGCTGCACAAGGCAGGCATCCGAGTGATTTTCGATGCCGTATATAACCATACTTTCGATATCAATGGCAGCAATTTCCAGCGTACCTATCCTGATTATTATTATCGCAAGACCAAGGACGGTAAGTATTCTGATGGTTCAGGCTGTGGCAACGAGACTGCTTCAGAAAAACCTCTCATGCGTCAGTATATGCTGGAGAGCGTGAAATATTGGATAGACGAATATCATATCGACGGCTTCCGTTTCGACCTGATGGGCGTTCATGACATCGAAACCATGCAGGCTATCCGTGAGATGGTAAACCGCATCGATCCTAGCATCTATATTTATGGTGAGGGATGGAGTGCAGGCAGTTGTGCTTATCCTACCGGGAAACTGGCGGTGAAGGCGAATACCCAGCAACTCAAGGGCATCGGTGCTTTCAGCGATGATATGCGCGATGCGCTCCGTGGTCCTTTCTCTGATGACCATCAGGGTGCGCTCCTGGCTGGTCTTACAGGTCAGGAGGAGAGTCTGAAGTTCGGTATTGTGGGTGGCATTGCTCATCCGCAGGTGGATATGACAAAGGTGAACTATGACAAGGAGCCTTGGACCAACAATCCTACCGAGCAGATCAGTTATGTAAGCTGCCACGACGATATGTGTCTGGTAGACCGTCTGAAGGCAAGCATCGCATCTCTTACCGATAAGAATATCCCTGAAGCAATACGTACTGCCGAGTTGCTCCGCATCGACCAGCTTGCACAGACCTGCGTCTTCACTTCACAGGGTGTTCCTTTCATCCTTGCCGGCGAAGAGATGCTCCGCGACAAGAAGGGAGTACACAATAGCTATAATTCTCCTGACAGCATCAACCAGTTTACCTGGACCAATCTGCAGAAGTATCCGCAGGCGTTTGCTTATTACAAGAGTCTGATTCAGCTCCGCAAGAACCATCCGGCATTCCGTCTTTCAACAGGCGATAAGGTGCGTCAGCATCTGGAGTTCCTGCCTTGTCAGCAGACTTGTCTCGTAGGTTTCCAACTCAAGAATCTAGAGGGCATTGATGCCTGGAAGAACATCATCGTAATCTATAACTTCAATAAGGAGGCAAAGAAGATGCAGATTCCTGAGGGTAGCTATACTGTGGCTTGCTGCAACGGTGTGATTAACGAGGAAGGCTTAGGCTTTGTTTCGGGAAAGGAAGTTGAGGTTGCCCCTCAGTCAGCCCTGATACTTTATCAGAAATAGTTTATATATATAATAAGGTGTAATATGAAAAAGATAATAGCTTCATTAGTGCTTATGGGTAGCGCAATAAGTATGAACGCGGCAGTTAACGTAAGCCGCATTGAACCTACCGACTGGTATGTGGGCATGAAAGATGCTTCACTCCAGCTGATGGTGTATGGCAAGGATATCAAGAATGCCGATGTAACGGTAAACTATCCGGGTGTGAAGGTAGACAGCATCGCCCGCCTTGATTCTCCTAATTATCTCCTGGTTTATCTTAACCTCAATGGAGCAAAGGCTGGTGAGATGACCCTCAACTTCAAGCAGGGCAAACAGTCGAAGAAAGTAAAGTATGTGTTGAAGAACCGTGAGATGGCGGGCGATAAGCGCATCGGTTTCTCTAACGAGGATGTGCTCTATATGCTGATGCCAGACCGTTTTGCCAATGGCAATCTGAAGAATGATGCCTTTAAGACGATGCGTGATAAGACCTGCAACCGTGCAGAGCCTAGTCTGCGACATGGTGGCGACCTGGAGGGAATCCGCCAGCACTTGGATTATTTTAACCAGTTGGGTGTAACCGCTCTGTGGTTTACCCCGGTTTTGGAGAATGACAGTCCAAGTAACGGCAAGAACAGCAGTTATCATGGTTATGCTACCACCAATTATTATCGTGTAGACCCACGTTTCGGAACCAATGCCGATTATAAGCAGCTGATAGATGAGGCTCACAAGAAAGGTTTGAAGATTGTGATGGATATGATTTTCAACCATTGCGGCTTCGAGCATCCTTGGGTTGCCGATATGCCTTCAAAGGACTGGTTTAATAAACCAGAATGGCTGGCTCCTGAAAATCAGACTGCCGAGCATCAGAAGAGCATCGGTACGGTGGATGGCGCTGCTAAGGTGAACGATAAGTATCTGCAGACCAGTTATAAGCTGACTCCTGTACTTGATCCATACGCCAGCAAGGTTGATCTCACAGAAACCGTAGACGGCTGGTTCGTTCCAACTATGCCTGACCTCAACCAGCGTAACCCACACGTTATCAAGTATCTGATTCAGAACAGCGAGTGGTGGATAGAGAGTGCTGGTATCGACGGCATCCGTATGGATACCTATCCTTATGCCGACCGCGATGCGATGGCACACTGGATGAAGGTGCTGGGCGAGGAGTATCCTCATTTCAATACCGTAGGCGAGACTTGGGTAACCGAACCTGCCTATACTGCAGCCTGGCAGAAGGACAGCAAACTTTCTGAGAAGAACAGCTATCTGCCAACCGTTATGGATTTCGCCTTCTTCGACCGCATCAACAGTGCAAAGAAAGAGGAGACCGATGACTGGTGGAACGGCATGAACCGTCTCTACAACGTGTTCTGCTACGACTATCTCTATCCTAATCCAAAGAGCGTAATGGCATTCATCGAGAATCATGATACCGACCGCTTCCTGGGCGAAGGCAAGGATACCCTGGCTTTGAAGCAGGCGCTGTCATTGCTTCTGACCATCAATCGCACTCCTCAGCTCTATTATGGTACAGAGGTGCTGATGAATGGTACCAAGAGCGTGACCGATGGCAATGTACGCAAGGACTTCCCTGGCGGTTGGGCTGGTGATAAGCACAATGCCTTTACTGCCGAAGGAAGAACACAGGCAGAAAACCAGATGTTCGACTGGCTCAGCCGATTATTGCATTGGCGTCAGGGCAACGAGGTTATCACCAAGGGCAAGCAGACCCAGTTCTGTCCACAGAAGGGTGTGTATGTCATTGCCCGCCAGTATAAGGGTAAGAATGTGATGACGGTAATTAACGGCAAGAACGAGGCAAACGAGCTGAATGTTTCCCGTTATGCAGAGATTATCGGTTCTCATGACAAGGCTACGGATGTTACAAACGGTCGCACCGTTCTTATCAACAAGAACGTGAAGCTCCGTCCTCGCCAGAGCATGATTCTTGAGTTCTAAAACGCAAGTAGCTTCGTTGGCCGATGAAAGTACTTTCAATTGCCAACGCAAGTATATTCCTATATGAACGTTCCTAGAATTGTAGATTTACACTTCTAGGAACGTTTTTTTATATAAATATTCTTTGGTTTCATTTTTTCTTTGTACTTTTGCACACATAACCTATATAGATAAATGATTAGATACATTCTTTCTATAATAAGCATTCTTTTCATAACCTTGAGCTGTTGGGCGCAAGGTGGGCTGTCTAGTCGCTATAATGTAAGCTATCTCAATATGGCTGCAGGTATGCCGAATAATTTTGCTGATGATATCTTTCAGGATTCCTACGGCTTCGTATGGATCAGTACACATGGTGGTGGACTGGTGCGCTACGATGGTTTCAATTTCATGAACTTCGGTTTGGGGTCTGTAGGAATCAGTCTGCGAAGCAACAGTTGCCGTAATGTCTGCGAAGATCCGTTCAAGCGCCTTTGGGTGGCTTTCGAAGAAGGTCCGCAGGTGCTCGACCTCAATACCATGCAGCCTGTTGTTCCACCTTGTGAGAACAGCCAGGTAGAGGCACAACTCAACAAAGTATTCAAGAACCTTTGCACCCGAATATATTGTGATGCAAAGGGCAATATATGGATGCTGTCTGTCAATCAGCTTACCCGTTTCGGTTTTAACGAAAAGGGCGAGGTGAACAGTGTCTTGTCTACATCCTATCCTTATAATGCTCCCGATCTTGGAATCTGTGATGTCTATCGCAGAGGAACGGTTGTATTATGCAACAATGGAGTGGTGAGCGAGTTCTCGGTGAAGAACAATCAGCTCGTAGCAAAGAATATCTCATCCCTGTTTCCTCCGCTCGAAGGCTGGTATGCCGGTGCCATCATCTCTTATCATGGCAAGATATGGATGGGTACGAATCGCGGATTGCTTAATAGCGGCAAGCAGGAATTCCATTGCTCTGCTACCGACCATTCGCTCCAGCACGAAGTAGTGACGAGCCTTGCCGTTTCTCCAGATGACAAACTTCTGGTAGGAACGCTCTGTGGCGTAGATATCTTCAATGATAAGACCGGAGAGATAGAACATTGGAACACTGCTACGGCTGTGAATCCGCTGAGCAGCAACTTTATCAACAGTCTTTTCTCAAAGAACGGACAGATATGGGTAGGCTCCGAGACAGGTGGTGTTATCAAGTTGGCTCCACGTCAGTTGAATTTGGAATTCTACCGTCACGACCCCACCAACCCTGGCAGCATCTCTCCCAACGCAGTCAATGCCATGTATGCGGCAGCTGACGGAACCTTGTGGGTAGGAACCGTAGAGGGAGGTCTCAATGCCTTGGATCCAGGCAGCATGAACTTTGTTCATTATACGGTGGCAAATTCCGGTTTGCCGCATAATACCGTCTCGGTTCTTGCAGCCGATAACCGCAATCAGCTCTGGATTGGTACCTGGGGAAGGGGCTTTGCTGTGATGAATCTCAGTCAGCCGGGCAAGATTATTCCTCTGGTGATAGATGCAAAGCATCAGCATTTACTCAACTTTGCCGGTGCCTTGGCTTACGATCCTATCAATGATGGTATGTGGCTCGGAACCAATGACGGTCTCTTCTTCTATGATATGAAGCGCCGCCAACTCATTGAACCTTTCAGGGGATGCCAGAATGTGCGCGGCTGCATCGGTTCTCTGATAACCCGAAAGGGCAAACTCCTGATGGGGTGCGTGCGTGGAATGGTAGAGGTCGACCTCAAGTCGCGTCCTCATGGCAAGGGCGATTTCGCTGTAACGTATCATCAGTATAAACTCGACAATCCGAAGAGTGGAGTCTTCGATAAGATATTGTCTTTCTGTCAGGCTAAGGATGGAAAGATATGGATGGGCAGTAACGGCTACGGTCTGTATTGCTATACCAGCGATAAAAACGGAAAGACTCAAGTGAAGTCGTATACCACGAATAATGGATTAGCCAACAATACCGTGAAGGGTATTGTAGAGGATAACCAGGGTATGTTGTGGATAGCTACCGATAACGGACTCTCTATCTTCAATCCGAAGACCGAGGCATTCTGCAGTTTCTCCCGTGAAGACGGTCTGATCAGTTCGCAGTTCTATTTCAATGGAGCCATCCGCAATGCTAAGGGCGAGATATTCCTGGGCACCGATGCGGGTATGATGGCTGTAAAGGGCATAAACCGTTCTGTGCATCAGACGGGTAAGTTGTGCTTTACCGAACTTCTGGTAGATAACCAGCCTGTCTTTGCCGGCAGCGATTATTTGGAAGAAGACATTTCTATTGCCAGAAAGTTGCGTATCCATGAGAGTGATAAGTCGTTCACCCTCTTTTTCTCAGCGCTCAATTATGGCTGCGAGACACAGGGCGTGTACCTTTATCGCATGAAGGGATACGAGAATGAGTGGGTTCAACTCAAGGCTGGTCAGCATAGTGTGCGTTATTCCACTCTGCCAGCTGGAGACTATAAGTTTGAGGTGAAATATATCCCATCTATCAATTCCGACAAGGAGCAGGTGATCTCTGTAGAAGTTCAGATTACTCCTTATTTCTGGAAGAGCTGGTGGTTTGTTACCCTTATTATAATAGGTATCATCGCCTTGCTCCAATATGCTTATGTGCGCCGTCTCAACAAGATGCGCGAAGAGGAAGTAGAAGCTCTGTATCGTCCTATCGAGGCTGCCATGAAGGAAAGTGATGAACCAGAAAAACTGCAGAGTCGCATCCAGATGATTCTGCAGAACCAGAAGCGTTATCAGGACAGTCAGAAGAAGAGCATTGAGGTTGACAGGAAGATGGTAGAGGAGAATACGCGTCCATTCATGGAAGAAGTGATGGATGTGATGGAGAAAAACTACGATAATTCTGAGTTCGGAGTTCAGGAACTGGCAGATGCTTTGGGCATATCCCGCAGTGTGCTGAGCAAGAATCTCTCCAAGGAGACAGGCTTGCCAACAGCCCAGTTTATCCGCAACTACCGTCTCGACATCTCGCGCAAGATGATGGCTGATAAAACTTCCAACCGAAATATCACGGAGATAGCCTACCGTGTAGGCTTCAACGATCCGAAGTATTTCACCCGTTGCTTCACCAAGCAGTTTGGTATTTCGCCAACTGCATATAAGGAACAGTTGGATTCTCAGGGTTCAGATATGGCATAGTTCTCCTTGGATTCTTCGGAGAAATAATGTTCCTGGATGTGATAATTTGTTAAGTAAATAAAATAAAATTGAGGGGCTGCTTGATGTATGTCAAGTAACCCCTTGTTTTGTATGTGTGGGTACACAACTGGTGGATAAGCACGTAATATCCTTAAAAATCTACTGTTTATGCGTTTTGTCCACCTATAAAACCCATTTGTCCACCCTATATAATCCGATTAATTGTACTTTTGCCACTGAAAAAGGATTTAAGATTTTTAAATAACCTATTTGAATAGTAAACAAACAACCTAAAGGCGTTAAGTTATGAAGTTAAGAAAAACTTTACTTTCGTTTGCTTGTGCTATCATGGTGGCATTAAGTTTCACTGCTTGTGGTGATGACTGGGGCCGACAGGACGATCCTGCTGGCGGACAGATTTACCCATCTAAGACAACAGTGGCAACTTATGACTTTGAGTATTCAGAAGAGAAACCTGAGTATTCAGACATGATAAGTCACGATGAGTCATGTGAGGTGACCAATGATGAGACCCTCGCAAGTAATGTATTGCACATCAATGGTAAGGGTGGTGCCAAGATTGCCAATCCTTTCAATGGTGTGAAGTTGCAAAATGGTGCTGCCATCACTTTCGCTGTAAAGATTGATGCAGCCGTAGCTGAGGACGGAACAGTCGCAGATGTTGACTTGACCCGACCTCTTATCTCATTTGGTTCAGATGAGAAGGATGCTGCTGGTAATGATATCAGTGCTCACTTCTATATCACTGCCAATGGTCAGGTGGTTTACAACAAGCCTACCCAGTTGCAGAGCTTGAACCTGAATGAGAATGATCCTGCTTCTGTGAAGACAGGTATTCTCTCTCCTAATGAGTGGCATTTCGTAGCCCTTCAGCTTTCTACTGAAGGTTACCAGCTCTACGTAGATGGTAAGAAGAGCCTTTCCGGTTATCAGACATCATCAAGTGCTACCTCTTTCAAGTACAAGACTTTGGTTGATTCCATCAACTCTTTACCTTATATATATATAGGTGGAGACAGCAAGTTGACAGCCGAAGAGACCAACACCGTATCTATCGACAATGTTACCTTGATCCGTAACATGATGGAAGAGAAGGATTGGAACAAGACCATTGGTGGTAATGGTGGTGGTGATGAAGCTTTCAAGAATGTAGAGTTTGTGAAAGAGGATGGTACTCCTACTACCGAAATCGGTACTTCTGATTGCTCTGCTGCTTGGTGGACTAGCTTCTCTGACTACTATCGTATTCCTGCAAATGGTTCTATCCACTTGAAGTTTACCAACCATACATCAGGTGCTGGCAACTGGAACAACTGGAACCTCTGTTTGAGTACAGATGATGTACGTAATGGTGGTAATTATTCAGAGTATTTTGTTATCCGTAGCGATGCATTTGGTTGGGGTAGTTCCTATGCCTCAGGAAAGTGGGATAATGAAGGTTATCCTGCCAATGATGATGAATGGGCTGTGTTCCGTCAGGATATGGAGGGTGCCAAGGTAGATATGACCATTTCCCGTTCTGGTACAGATATCAAGGTAGTAGCAGTGGCAACCTGTACAAATGGCAAGGTTTACACCGAAAGATTCACTGCTCCTTGCAATGATGCCAATGAGGTTCTCCGTGCCTTCCTGATTGTTGATGGTTCTTATCTTGTCATGGATACCAACGAGTGTCAGGCACAGACTGCTGTAGAAGTTACAACCAGCGAAATCGGAACTTCTGATTGCTCAGCCGCTTGGTGGACACAATTCTCTGATTATTTCCAGATTCCTTCCGGTGCTTCATTGCACCTCGGTTTCACCAACCATACATCAGGTGGTGGTAACTGGAACAACTGGAACCTCTGTGTCAGCACCGATGATGAGCGTGCTGGTGGTAATTATTCAGAGTATTTTGTTATCCGTAGCGATGCATTTGGCTGGGGTGGTTCTTATGCCTCTGGAAAGTGGGATAATGAAGGTTATCCAGCCAATGATGATGAGTGGGCTGAGTTCCGCCAGAATATGGAGGGCGCCAAGGTAAATATGACCATTTCCCGTTCTGGTACAGACATCAAGGTGGTAGCTGTAGAGACCTGTACTAACGGCAAGGTTTACATCGAGAGATTTACTGCTCCTTGTAGTGATGCCAATGAGATGCTCCGTGCCTTCCTGATCGTTGATGGTTCTTATCTTGTGATGGATCCTGCAGCTTGCTATATTGGAAAGCCTTTGTATTAAACGGAGGCCGAACTTCAACAATAATATTAATAGAATAAACAATGAACAATAACATATTGCATAAGTTTTTCTTGACCCTGACACTGGTGCTCCTTACTTTAGGAGCATCAGCACAGGTTACCGTATCGGGTAATGTGTCAGATGAATCGGGTGAGCCTATCATCGGTGCTACTGTTATGGAAGCATTGACAACCAATGGTGTTGTTACTGATTTCGACGGTAACTTCAAGATTCAGGTGAAGAACGAGAACGCTACTTTGAAAATCTCTTATATCGGTATGGTTGCTCAGAACATCCGTGTAGGCAATCAGCGTAATATCAAGGTGGTTCTCAAGGACGAAAGTCAGAAAATCAATGAGGTCGTAGTCGTTGGTTACGGTCATCAGAAGAAGGAGAGTGTCGTAGGTGCTATCTCTCAGGTTAGTTCAGACGACCTCTTGAATACTCCTACAGCCAACGTAACACAGGCTATTGCCGGTAAGATTCCTGGTGTCGTAACAACCCAGGTATCTGGTGCTCCTGGTGCCGATGATGCTACCATCAACATCCGTGGTCGTGCTACCTTCGCTGGCGATGGTGCTCCATTGGTAATGGTAGATGGTGTAGAACGTGCTTTCTCTCAGGTAGCTCCTGATGATATCGAGAGTATCTCTGTATTGAAGGATGCTTCTGCTACAGCCGTTTATGGTGTGCGTGGTGCGAATGGTGTCATCCTCGTTACTACCAAGCGTGGTAAGGATATGAAGCCAGAGGTTAGTTTGACCAGCAACTTCATGTGGGGTACTCCAACCCGTAAGCCTCACTACTTGAACTCTTACGACTCAGTTACTCTCTTGGAGGAGGCTCTGAGAAACGATGGTCTTCCATCACAGTATTCGGCTTCTGACATCGAGATGTACCGCAAGAGCTGTGCCGGCGAATTGACAGGTGCTGATGCGCTTCTCTATCCTAATGTAGACTGGTATGATGAGGTGCTCAACAACTGGGCTCCATCTCAGCGCTATAATGTAAGTGTACGTGGTGGTACGAAACGTATGCGCTACTATGTATCTGGTGAAATCTACAACCAGGGTTCTCTGATCAAGAACCTCAGCCAGGATGCATACGGCAACTCTTCAAGCCCTGGTTACAATCGTTACGCTTTCCGTGCCAACATGGACTTCTTCCTCTCTAAGGATTTGACATTCAGCGTAAACTTCGGTACACGTTTCGAGAACCGTCATGGTTCTAACACCAACGAGAGTTCTACCAACTATGATATCTTCGCACGTATCAACCATACTCCAGGTTGGATCTTCCCAGTATCTTATGAGGTACAGAATGGTGAGACAACCAAGACTCTCTATGGTGGTACAGCCGTATATCAGGACAACGTAGTGGCTGCCCTTGCCAAGGGTGGATACTATCGCGGAACCAATACCATCAATGAGACCAACTTCATTGCTGATTACAAGATGGACTGGTTGACTCCTGGTCTTTCTGTCCGCGGTATGGTTTCGTTCGACTACGACTCATATTACAAGAAGACATTCGGAGCTGCTTTTGCAACTTACGAATTGAACGACCGTAACAACTTTACAAGTGCAGATGCTTATACCAAATATAATGTAGACGGCGACCTGGCTTACTCTAAGGGCTCTTCTACAACTTACAAACTCTATATGGAGGGTCAGATCAACTACGCCCGCAAGTTTGGTAAGCACGATGTTACCGGTATGGTACTTTACAACCAGAATGACTACCGTTACAACTCAGACCTGGCCAAGCGCTATCAGGGTCTCGTAGGTCGTGTAACTTACGGTTATGATGACAAGTATTTGGCTGAGGTTAACGTTGGTTACAACGGATCAGAGAACTTCCTCAAGGGCAAACGCTTCGGTTTCTTCCCAGCATTCTCACTCGGTTGGCGTGTAACTCAGGAAGAGTTTATGAAGCCAACAGAAAACTGGTTGAACAACCTGAAAATCCGTGCATCTTACGGTGAGGTTGGTAACGACGTATATACCGTAGGTGGTGTGGCTCAGCGCTTCCTCTATGAGGAGAAGTGGAACCAGATTTCCAACGATTACTACTTCGGTAATACTGGTAAAACCGGTATTTTCGAGAGCCAGTATCCTAACTATGGTGTAACATGGGAGCGTGCCAAGAAGTTCAACGTAGGTCTTGAGTTCGGCTTGTTCAACGGTATGCTGACTGGTAACTTCGACTACTTCGTTGAGAACCGTAACGATATCCTGACCGAGTACTTGAGCCGTCCACAGTGGGTAGGTGTAACCATGGCAGCCGGAAACCTCGGTAAGACCCAGAACAAGGGTTACGAGTTGGAACTCCATCACTTCAATCACATCGGCAAGGACTTCACCTATAATATCGGTGCAACCTTCTCTCATGCAGCCAACAAGATCAAGAATATGGATGAGCCTGCTTACAAGACCGCTTACCGCAAGCGCGAAGGTCACCCAATCAACCAGTACTTCGGTCTGGTATGCGAGGGCTTCGTAACACAGGCCGACTTGGATAATCCTAACTTCCCTGTATCAACCTACGGAAACGTAAAGGTTGGTGACCTGAAGTACAAGGATATGAATAACGATGGCTTCATCGATGACCGTGATGAGACATTCATCGGCTACAGCGATATTCCAGAGAACACATACGCTCTGACACTCGGCGCCAACTATAAGGGCATCGGTTTCGAAGTAATGTTCCAGGGTGTAGATCATGTATCCCGTTACTATGACAGCGATACGATGTTCGCCTTCCAGAACAATGGTAAGGTAAAGGATATCCACCTGAACCGCTGGAACCCTGCAAAGAGCGAGGCAGAGAATCTGGCAACAGCTACCTATCCATTGCTCCATTACGGTAGCAACGGTGACCACAACCAGCGCCAGAACTCATTCTTCCTGAAGAACGGTTCATTCGTCCGTCTGAAGAACATCGAGTTGAGCTATACATTCCCTAAGGAGTTGATTAAGCATATCGGTATGAGCAATGTTCGCTTCTACATCAATGCCAACAACCTCTTTACATGGGATCATCTCGACGACTTGGTTGACCCGGAGAGTAACGGTTCAAACCGTTATCCACTCTTGAAGACCGTCAACGTAGGTTTCAATGTCGTATTCTAATTCAAGAACATTCAAAAAGAATCGAAAATGAAGAAATATAGTATATTTGCTTTGGCGCTCGTTATGGGAGCAATGACGCTCACCTCTTGCGAAGACGCCTTCGGCAATTTCCTCGACAAGCAGCCAAGCAATGAGTTGACAAAAGCTGAGGTGTTGGGTAACTTCACTCTGTTGGAAGAGAACCACAACGATACTTACAACTTTCTGCTTCACGGTGCCAACCGTGTGAACAACTCATGGATGGATGCAGCTACCGACCTGGCTGAGTCAAGTATCGGTACATCAGGTACACGTACCACATTCAATATCGGTAACTATTATGGTGGTGGCGGTGCAGCAGAGCTGACTTCTCCTTGGGAGAGCCGCTATCGTGGTATCCGCAAGTGCAATATCACCATCAACACATTGGAGCAGGACACAGAGAACAAGCTTCGCCCTGCAGATATTGACGTAGAACTTTACAATTCACGTAAGGCAAACTATATTGCAGAGGCCCGTTTCCTCCGTGCCTATTTCTACTGGGAACTGTTCCTCCGCTATGGTCCGGTGCCATTGGTTACAACCGAGCTCGACCCTAACGGTGACTTGATGACAGGTTATACAGAGCGCCCTGACCTCAAGACCTTCATGGATTATCTCTTCAAGGAGGTGAAGGAATGCGAGAGCAGTTTGAAGACTTACGCAGAGACCAGCGATGCTACCTATGCAGGAGAGGTGAACCAGCCTACAGCACGTGCCCTCTATGTTCGCATGATGCTCTACATGGCAAGTCCACGCTACTCAGCACAGAGCGGTGTTACCTGGCAGCAGGCTGCAGACGCAGCTGCGGGCTTCATCGCTGACTATGGTGAGAACTATAAGTTGGAAGATCGTACCAACGGTGGTGTAGCAGCCTACAACAATGCCTGGTTGCTCAACACTTATACCGACAAGAACCCTGAGGTTATCTTCTTCCGCAACGATGTAGCTATCGGTTGGAGCGGTATTTCTACCGATACTCCTGTAGGTGAAGGTGGACAGGGTGGTCTTTGCCCAAGCCAGAACCTCGTAGATATGTATGATATGGAAGATGGTTCAGCTCCTTTCAAGCAGTATGATGCAACTGGTGCTCCGGTTTATGTAAACGGCAAGCCTGTCATCAACGAAGAGAGCGGTTATACAGAGCAGAAGATGTGGAAGAACCGTGATCCACGCCTCGCAGCTACCATTCTTTACAATGGTTGTGAGTGGGGTCAGGCTACCAGCACCAAGACCAATGTCATTGATGTGGTTTATGGTCATCGCGATAATCCTATCGGCAACCAGAATGCTACTCCAACAGGTTACTATGTACGCAAGTATATTCCTGAGACCATCCTGAGCAGCAACCACAGCGGTACAGCCAAGCGCCTCTGGAAGATCTTTACCTATAGCGAACTGCTTCTGAACTATGCTGAGGCATTGAACGAGGCTGACTATGCAGGCAACAAGACACAGGTTTGCAACCTGCTCGACCAGATTCGTCATCGTGGCGGTATCATCGGTAATGTAGCCGATCGTGCAGACTTGAATTCCCAGACAGCTATGCGCAATTTCATCCACAAGGAGCGTACCATCGAACTCGCTTTCGAGGAGCACCGCTGGTGGGATGTACGTCGCTGGAACGTAGCAGGCGATGCGCTCGGCCGTGATATCTATGGTGTAAACGTGGCAGCAGATGGCACTATTACCCGTAAGGTAGCCCAGCAGCGCAAATGGCAAGACAAGTTCTACCTCTATCCAATCCCAGAGGCTGAGGTTTGGAAGATTGGTCAGGACTTCCAGAACGATGGTTGGAAAGAATAACTCTTTTAATGATAGAATCGTATGAATAATATTCAGAATATATATAATAAGGTATCTTCATCAAGCAAAGTCTTGATGCTGAGTGCACTTCTCTGTGCTTCAAGCTCAGTCTTGGCACAGGAGCAGGTGCTCAAAGGCCGAATCGTCAACAGCCAGGGTGAACCAATCCCTGGAGCTGTTGTCAACGTGGCAGAGGAAAGCCGCATTGCCCTGACCGACAAGGAAGGTTACTTTACATTGAAGAAGGTAACTCCTAGCGATGAAATCTGCGTAAGTAGCGTAGGTTACAAGAATGCGCAGGAGAAGGTGACCACTTTTGACGGCACATACGTCATCAAGATGGAAGATGATGCTGACGAGTATGAGCATCTCGCTCCTGTTCCTTTCGGCGAGCAGAAAAAGAAAATCTTGACTGATTCCCGTTCGGTTGTTTCAGGCGAGGAATTGCAGAAGCATCCTGTTACTATTCTTCAGAATGCCTTCACCTCAACACTGAATGGTGTGCAGACCTACGAGTGGTCTTCTGAGCCAGGATGGTCGGAGAGCTTCCTCTTTATCCGTGGTATCCGTACCACCAACCAGAGTGCCCGTTCTCCACTGGTTATCGTGGACAACGTAGAGCGTGACCTCTCCTTCCTCGATGCTTATCCTATAGAGAGCATCACCGTACTGAAGGATGCTGCCGCTTCTTCTATCTATGGTATGCGTGGTGCCAATGGTGTGATTATGGTTACTACCAAGCGCGGTAATGCCGGTAAGACTAAGATTGATTTCACTCAGGAAGTCGGTTTCCAGACCCTCGCCAACAAGATGGAGGTTCAGAACTCTTACAACATGGCGATGACCCGTAACCAGGTACGCTATCTGAGCGGTATGGATCCGATGTACACCCAGGAGCAGCTCGACAACTACAAGTATGTATGCGATGGTGGAACGTTTGCTGACGATGATATCCGCAAGTACCAGTACTTCAATACATCTTGGGCAGACCAGTTGTATCGTGAAGCTGCACCGCAGTATCGCACCAACCTGCAGATTAGTGGCGGTAACCAGCGTGCCCGCTACTATGTAAGCTTTTCTTATCTGCGCCAGGAGGGTATGTGGAATACCGAGGGTACTGAAATGAATGATGGTTACAGCACTCAGCACGTACTGAACCGCTGGAATCTCCGTTCTAACATTGATATCGATGTATCCAAGTATCTGAATGTATCTCTCGACTTGGGTGGACGTATTGATAATATCTCTCAGCCTACTGAGGGCGTGTTCAACCTCGTTACCTTTGGTGTTATCGAGGCAAACCCTATGGCTCCTACCCATAACCCTGACGGAAGTATCTATTCTTCATCTACAGCCAACAACCCGGTACGTTATCTGGGTGGTTCCGGTTTGGAGAAGAACCGTCGCCGTAACTTGTATTCTACCTTGAATGCCAAGTACGATTTGAGTCCTGTATTGAAGGGCTTAGGTTTGTTCGGTACAGTCAGCTTCGATGCATACGAGACTTTCGAGTCAACACAGACTGCTCAGATGGATTCATGGAACTACGACTACGATAACCTGGCGGTTACCGATGTCAGCCAGTTCAAGTATACCAAATATACAACCAAGGCAGCTTTGAGCAACCCATCAGCTAATCAGCGTGGTTACTACTACAACCTGAATCTGTTTGGTGGTGTAAGTTACAAGAACAGTTTCGGTAAGCACAATGTAGATGCCCGTGCCTTTGCCCGTTACTACCGTAATGAGGAAGCAGGTTCAGATTACTCTACCCAGCAGAGTGCATCTTCAAACCGATATCTGGCATACAACTTCCAGGGAACATACGACTATGCCAACAAGTATATTGCCTCAGTCAACCTCTCTCGTATGGGATGTGACAACTTTTCACCAGACGAGCGTTGGGGAACCTTCTGGGGTGCATCAGCAGGATGGGTACTCTCTGAGGAATCCTGGATGAAGAAACTTGGCTTTGTCAATCTTCTCAAACTCCGTGCTTCTTATGGTGAGGCTGGTCAGTCATCTACAGGTGCAGGCCGTTACCCATATCAGAGTATCTATGGTACAGCTACCGGTTATGGTTTCGGTTATAACGGAACTCTTGTGAATGGCTATGCTGAGAGCAAGACCGGTAATGCCAACAGTAAGTGGGAAATCTCCAAGATGGTAAACCTCGGTGTTGGCTGGAACCTCTGGAACAGCAAACTCTATGGTAGCTTCGATATCTTCAAGGAGTGGCGTTCTAACATCCTGGTATCCCGTTCAACCATTCCTGAGACCATACTTGGTGTGCCTCTAGCACAGGATTCATACGGTAAGGTTGAAAGCCGCGGTTACGAACTCGTTCTCGGACATCGTGGCAATATCGGTAAGGATTTCAAGTACTTCATTGAGGGGCAGCTTACCTTCAATACCAACAAGATTACCGATATCGATGAAACTGCACCAGATGTAGAGTGGCAGCGCAAGGCAGGTCATAGAATCTATGACAACACTTCGGTAGCCGAACTCTATGAGCAGGCTCAGACAGGTACCAACCGTGTGGGTGGATGGAACATCTATAAGTTCGACCAGTGGGCTTCAGATCCAAACCTGATTGCTACATCAGCAGAGGATGCTAAGGCTCATCCGGAGAAGTATCCATACAACAGCTTCTCTAATGGAGCACAGCAGTTGGGTACAGCGGTGTTCAAGGATATCAATGGTGACCGCGTGATCGACTCAAAGGATATGGTGCCAGATTCATACACCATCATTCCTGAGATGATTCCTACCTTCAACTTCGGTTTCGAGTACAAGGGCTTCGATGCCCGCATGATTGTGAATGCTTATCTCCGTCGCTCTGTATTCCTTTCACCAGCTATCAGCTACAGTGGTTGGAGTAACATGGGTACCCATGAGGTAACAAAGGCTTGGGGGTACTATACTGATGACCCTTCTGATCCTCGCAACGTGAATGCTACTTATCCACGTCCTGTTTATAATGGATTCGATGCAGTTGATTCTGACCGTGCTACAGGTTCTTACCAGAACAACATCTGGGTACGTAATGGTAACTTCTGGTCAATCCGTAATATTGAGGTAGGATACTCTTTGCCTGCTAAGTTGATTTCTAAGTTGTGGATGACTAAGTGCCGCGTTTACTTCAGCGCTTACAATATTGCTACCTTTAGCAGTCTGCCAGATGATGTAGACCCAGAGAAGCCATTGAGCTACTGCTGGTGGTATCCAAAGACAAAGTCATTTACATTTGGTATTAACATTGGTTTCTAATCAATTTTATCAAAAACGAATATGAAAAAGATATTAGTTAATATATCATTGGCGATGCTGGCTGTAGGAGGTATGACCTCCTGCAGCGACATCCTCGATAAGGAAGTCGACTTGACTTATACCGACGAGAACATCTACAGCAACTACGACCGTACCCGTGGCGTCTTGGCAAATGCCTATACCTATTTGCCTGATGCCTTTGCGGGATATACCGATGGCCAGTTCCGTGCAGCTTCTCGTGACTGTATGACCGATAATGCCATCTCTTACTGGAATGTGCATTACTATCACAGTGTGTTGAACGATTCATATGATGCCAAGAACCACTGGTTTGCTGAGAATTATTGGAGCAACGATCTGAAGGGCATCCGTGTCTGCAACGACTTCATTTCAAAGGCACGTGAGAGTGTCATCGGAAATGCAGAGAAGAGCGGTGACGACAACAAACTCTGCGACCGTTACAAGGCAGAGGCGCGTTTCATCCGTGCCATCCTTCATTTCGATATGATTGGCTATTTCGGTGCAGTGCCTATTGAGGATCATGTGTTGGATAATGCTGAGGCTGCTTCTATCACCCGTACTCCTGCTCCTGAAGCATTGAAATGGGTAGCTGATGAATGCGATGCCATCATCCAGAGCGGTGCGCTCCCATTCCGTTACAGTAATGAAAATGAGAACTGGGGACGTATCAATGGTGCTGCTGTCTATGCATTGAAGTCAAGAGCATTGCTCTATCGTGCTTCTGCACTGAACAATCCTACAAATGATGTTACCTGGTGGCAGGAAGCTGCTGATGCAGCCCTCGCTTTCATCAATGCCAACAAGAGTTCTGCCAACCCTTATCGTCTGTACACTACAAGCGATAACAATCCTAACAAGAACTATTATGAGTGCTTCACCAGTACCCCTCATCTGAATCCTGAGTATATCCTCAGCCGCGCTGAGTGGAATACACGAGAAATTGAGATGTTCAATACTCCTTGTGGCTTCTCCGGTAATGTGAACTCTACCGGTCGTGTAAACCCTACACAGAATCTGGTTGATTCTTACGAGACCATTAATGGCCTTCCTATCGACCAGGATCCTTCTTACAACGACCAGGATCCATACAAGAACCGTGACCCACGTCTGGAGCAGACCATCTTCCACCAGGGAAGTATCTGGGGTGACAAGAGTCAGGACGAGGAGCGTGCCGTGGATGTATCTGTAGGTGGCAAAGACTACCAGGATCTTCATGGTGGTACCACTACCGGTTACTACTCTAAGAAGTTCGTTCACAATATGAGCTTCAAGAACCCTACTACATTCGTTACCGCTTGCCCTATCTTCCGCTATGCGGAGATTCTGCTTAATGCAGCAGAGGCATTGAACGAGGCAAAGGGGCCTGAAGCTGCCTACGGCTATGTAAACCAGGTTCGTGCCCGTGTGGGTATGCCTGCTTACAAGGGTATGACCAAGGAGCAGCTTCGTGAGCGTATCCGCAACGAGCGCCGCATCGAGTTGGCTTTCGAGGATCATCGTTTCTTCGATGAGCGCCGCTGGAAATTGTTTGATGGCAAGAGTGCTGCTACAGAGAAGAGTGAGCCACGCTACAAGCAGGTTTACAACATCTATAGCGTTGTTGTAACTCCTAATGAGAGCCAGGTATATACTTATCGCAACGATAATACCCATCCTACTCGTGCGTTCTCTTGTCCTAAGAATTATTACTTCCCAGTGCCTGATGACACTTACAAGAAGAATCCTAACTTAGGACAGAATGCAGGTTGGGAACTCTCTGATGCTCCAAAGAAGGACGATACTACAGAGGGTGAAACAACCGGCAAGTAATCTTTGTCAATATACATTATATATTTTAGGTGAGGTCTATGGCGAAAACACCATAGACCTTCCTTGGTTTTAAAAAATCATATCTTAAACTTGAAATCGTATGAAGAAGTTATTACTTTCTATCATGAGTCTGATGGCGATGAACGGAGCTATGGCTCAGACGGCTGTCGGCGATAATGATCTGACTAATGCATACGCTACCCAAATGATAACAGGGCGCATCGCGGTGCATGACCCTTCTATCGTGATGGATGTTACGGGCTCTACCACCAACCCTAAATATTATATCTACGGTTCGCATCTCGGCAGAGCCAAGACTTATGCTTCGGGCAATTATCAGATATGGAACACCTTTAAGACGGGTGAGGAGAATGCCGGAACCAGCAACAGTCTTTTTGCTGACGTGAATGGTAAACTAGTGAACTTCAAGGACGCTTATTCTACCCAAATGGTGAAGAAGGTGAAGAACTATAAGGGCGAGGAAGTCGATTTTCCTAACTTCGATGCCCATGCCTGGCAGGCGAAAGGCAATAATGTGAAAGGCATGCAGTGGGCACCAGACGTCATCTACAACAAGACCATGAAGAAATGGTGTATGTATATGAGTCTGAATGGCGACAACTGGTGCTCTACCATCGTGTGCTTTATATCCGACGACCTCGAGGGACCTTGGATTTATCAGGGACCAGTGGTATGCTCAGGCTTTTCGGGAAGATATGCCCACAATGGTTTCGCAGCCTCAGGTGACTGGAAGAATACCGACTTGGCGATTGCTACAGGTTGCACATCCCTGCCTCAGCGATACAACACGGACGAATGGAGTCCTTATGGTCCCAACTGTATCGACCCATGCGTGTTCTATGATGACGATGACAATCTCTGGATGAGCTATGGCTCATGGTTTGCAGGCATCTTCATGATTAAACTTGACAAGGAGAATGGTCTTCGTGACTATACTTATACCTACCCATACCAGGTGAAGGGAGTAACAACTACAGCGGGAGCGGCAAATGCAAATGCTACCAGCGACCCCTATTTCGGCAAGAAGATAGCTGGTGGCTGGGGTGTTTCCGGCGAGGCAAGCTATATCCAGAAGGTGGGCAAGTATTATTATCTCTTTATGAGTTATGGTGGTTTGACGGCTGCCGGTGGCTATCAGATTCGTGTTTTCCGTTCAGAGAAACCTGATGGACCTTATAAGGACTGTCTGACCTCTACGGGCATAGGAGCCGTATATGACAAGCCAAGAGTCAACTTTGGAACTGACGCCAATCGCGACGAGGGTGTGAAACTCTTCGGCAACTACCAGTGGGAAACCATGCCTAATGCAGAACTGGCTCAGGGACATAACTCAGCCATTGTAGACCATAAGGGACGAGCACTCATCGTTTACCATACCCGCTTCATGAACAGAGGTGAGGGGCATGAGGTTCGTGTACATCAGCTCTTCGTTAACCAGGACGGCTGGCTGGTTGCTGCTCCTTACGAGTTTAGCGGTGAGACTTATACTGATAATGATATTGCTACCCAGCAGCTCTATGATGCAACAGAGGTAGAGGGAGTTTATCAGATCATAGCTCATCCTTACCGTCAGAATACAGCGGCAATGGCTTATGAGAAACCTGTTACCATCCATCTCAATGCTGATGGTTCTATCTCAGGCGAGTATACCGGTAAATGGGAACTGGTGAGCGGTACAAGCTACATCAATCTTACCTTGAAGGGTGTTGCTACAGCCAATGCAGAGGTGAAGTTCAAGGGTGTGCTTACCGAGCAGACCATCGATTATACCAATATCAAGGCGCTCTGCTTTACAGCCCTCAGTTCTTCTGACGGTTTGGCTACATCAGGTGGTGCCAGCTTGCAGACTCGCGGTTTGAGTATCTGGGGAAGCAAGGCTGATGCCAAGGCGGCTATCAAATATACATTGGATAAGACCAGCGTTCCTTTCGCAGATGGTGCAACTTTGAATTCAAAGCCAAAACTCCCAACAGAGGGGCATCTCGGTGCTACCATTTCATGGAAATCAAGCAATCCTTCTATTCTCACCGATGAGGGCATAGTGAAGGGCAAGGGTAAGGTAACCATGACCATGACTATCAGCAAGGATGGTTATGAATATACTAAGGATTATACCTTGAACATCGATGCTGAGGCTGAGGAAACGACTCCGGTTTACTATCCTGTTTCTGCACAGAAGAATACAACGAATGCCTATGCTACTAACCTGAGCCAGGATTATACTGTGAAGGCTGGCAATAAGGCACAGTTTAAGTTCTATAACTATACTGTGGGTGCAGAGTTTTACAAGAGTTGGGTATTGGGTGTTTCTAACGTAGCTCATGGCGCTGTTGGCTATAAGGAGTATGTTATGTTACGCAATGACAACTTTGAAAATATTGCCTGGAGCAACACAGGATGTGTCAGCGATTACAACTGGGATACATTTGCGAAGGATATGAATGGTTCTTTGGTAGATATGACCGTGGAATATGCAGCTACAGGCGCATTCAAGATGACTGCTGTGATTACCACAACGGATAATAAGGTGTATCATTATTCATATACAAAGACTATTACAGATAAGCCGTCTGAGATTAACGTGTTCTTTACCGGTGAGAACTCTTACATCGACGGCTCAAGCCTTTCTACAGGCATCTCGAACCCTATCATCATTCAGAAGAAGAATGGCAAGTGGTTCAACCTCTCCGGTCAGCAGGTAGACAAGAGCTACAAGGGTGTAGTGATTGTGAACGGAAAGAAATTTGTGAACAAGTAATTCTCTTATATATATAATAAGGTGTAATTATATGAAGATTTCTAAAATACTTTTGGGAGCAGCAATGATGATTGCTGCTCCTGCTGTTAAAGGCGGTTGTCAGATGATGGCACAGAATGCTCCGCAGGAACCGATTGTGGTAGATACTCCTTTTGTCCACGACCCTGTAATGGCGTATGAGAATGGCAAGTACTATCTCTACTGCACAGGTCATGGCATCACGCAGATGACTTCTACCGACCGCAAGCATTGGACCATCGTTTCTCAGGGCGTGCTCAAGAACAGCGAGATTCCGGCATGGACGCATGATAGTGTGCCTGGTTTTACCACGCATATCTGGGCTCCGGATGTCATCCGTTTTAAGAACAAATGGTATCTGGCTTATTCCTGTTCTACCTTTGGTAAGAACACATCTGCCATCGGCTTGCTGAGCAATATTTCCTTATCTGATAAGGATGGATGGAAGGATGAGGGCTGCCTCGTCGCCTCCAAGGGCAATAGAGACAACTGGAATGCCATCGATCCGAATTTCATCGTTGATGAGAAGGGAAATCCCTGGATGACCTGGGGATCCTTCTGGGATGGTATCCAGATGATTAAGTTGGATAAGAAGACGATGCATGTCAAGAAGGGTGCCAAGCCTCAGACCATTGCCCGCCGTCATGCCGTGGGCGATGTATCGGCAGAGCCGAATCCTACCTCTAAGTTTGCCGGCACCAATGCCATCGAGGCTCCTTTCATCATGAAGCATGGTGGTTATTACTATCTCTTCGTCAGTTGGGATTACTGCTGCCAGGGTATGAAGAGTACCTATCGTGTTGCCGTGGGCAGAAGCAAGAAGGTGGCTGGTCCTTATCTGGATAAAGAAGGCAAGGATATGCGCAATGGCGGTGGCACCCTGCTGCTGGAAGGCGACAAGAAGGAATATGAGGCGATGGGTCATTGCTCTGCCTACTCCTTCCCCGATGGCGATTTCTTCTTCTGCCATGGTTACAGCGTGCCGAAGAATGGTGCCAGCATCCTGGTTCAGAAGAAAATCAACTGGACGGAAGATGGATGGCTGATGTTAGAATAAAAATGGTTCTTCTTGGTAAAAAAGTTATATTTAATAAATTGTGAATAAGTTATGAGAAAGATTTTAATTCTACTCTTTATGGTGCAGATGGTAGTTATTCAGGGAATGGCTACTAATCGTGTGATGCGAGAAACTGTTCCTGATGATTCCCTGCATACAGGAATATGGAAAACCGACACGTTGAAAGAAGTCAACATAAAGGGAAGCTCAATTCTGCAAAGTGGTGACAGGATGAAAGTAGCAATAACCAAGGATTTGCGTCGTGGTACAGTTAGTACTATCCAAATGTTGGGAAAGCTGCCTAATTTTACTTATAACTTTGTTGACCGTTCTTTAACTTATCACAATTCCTCCAATATCATAGTATTGGTAGATAGCGTAGAAAAAGATATGAACTATCTGCGGAATATTCAGCATATCCGCTTTGACAAAGTAGAGGTGATTGATAAACCGCAAGGGCAATACCAAGGCTATGATGTATTGATAAACTTGCATACCAAGAAGAACTATGAAGGCTATGAAGGCATGCTCTTTAATAATGAAGGCTTCAATCTGAACGGTGAGAATGACAAGAAATACATCTTTGAGAATACGACGGCAAATTTTTCATATACCAAAAACAAGTGGAATATTTATGCTTTTGCCTATAGTTCTTTTGGACAAGGTGCGTATGACACGAACTGGTCAAAGAATTACCTGCAGAATGGAATCAAGGAAACGCTAGTGAACAATCCTGATGGTATCAGGAATATCATCACATTTGAAAGATACCGTTCGGGATTGCTTAGCCTGGATTATGCCATACAGAAAAATCAGTCTCTTTCGTTTGTGTATCAATATGGTGCTGGGCGTGATCATGATACCTATAATCATTATACTATATTGCGGACAGATGAGAATACTCATACCGAGACAAGGCTGACTCGCGATATACGCACCCATGTGAGAGATAGTGAGCATTCGATGGCTGTATTCTACCGTAACAATGTGGGAAGAGTAAGATGGACTGCTGATTTCAATTACAGGTTTTCTCCAACCCGCAGTCTTACGGATCAGACAGAGAGTACGGGATTTGTGCTGAATAATCATTTCCAGGACCATATGAACTTTACTCGCTTCCGTATAAGTGGATGGACCAATTTTGCCAATGGTCATCTTACATTGAATGCTGGCTATGAGAATACATGGAAAAGTTACAAGAGGGAAGATAATGATACCGGCGAAAAGCTGAACACCAACAGCTATTTGCGAAATCGCCTGTGGGCAAGTCTCAATTGGCGTTTTGATAATAATGCGCAATTGATGTTTTCCGGTTGGGCAGAGCATGTGGGCTTGAATAACAATCATGCCAAGAAAACTCAGGTGCCAGTTGGTGGAAGTTTCATGGCCTATTATCAGCTGACCAGACGTAATTGGATGCGCTTAAACTATGATTGTTCCACCAGTTATCCAGACCAGAATCTATCTAGTGAATATGGTTATTTTACCGATTCTCTGTCTTGGGTAGGTGGTAATCCGTGGCTCAAGACCAATGTTACTCATCGCATCAACTATTGGATAGATCTTTGGTGGTGCTTTAACTTCCAGACGGGGTATGTGTATTCACCAAACAGCTTTAACTCTATAGCTGAAATCCGGGAAGGAACATTGCCGAGTGGTGTACCGGGCAAGTATGTGGCAAGTGTCTTCCAGAATACTGATTACAGGGAATGGTGGGCTTCCGTATCGTTTACTAAGAGATTCTGTAGAGACTTCTTGTATAAGGCAGATTTGAAATATAGAAATGCCAAGGCAAGTTATCACGAATTTTCTAACCACATACAGACGGTAGAGGGTGTTACGTCTTTGCAGTACTATCAGCCAAGATGGGATATGAACTTTGCGATGTCCTATTCTTATAGCAAGAATTTTACGATTTCTCCACAAGTTAAGTCTTCGTCGAATTTCGAGAACCCGTATGTATCTATCCAGAAGTTCCTGTTGAAGAAGAAGTTGGAGTTGACATTGACTTATAGTCTTATGTTCCACTTCTTTAATTCTGATATGATAACAGAGACAAAGTCTCCTGGTTTTGAGAGCAGATACTTGGATAAGGCTTTTGATAGGCAGCGAAATAGAATAGTATTCAGTGTTTCATATCGTTTTGCCGGTGGTAAATCCGTAAGGCAATATAATAGAGATATGTCAACAGAGGATTAGAAGTGAAATGTTAAAATGGAGTTAAAATAGCGTTTATTCCGCTACGAACGGCAAAAAAGCGGTTTCGTAGCGAAATAAACCCTATTTTCTTTCGCTGTTTCCGAATTTTTGTAGTATATTTGCAGCAACTAATTGGGTATGATTATGTGTGAAATAATAGGTAGAAAAAAGGAAATAGCAGAGCTGAAGCGTTACTACGAAAGTGGTAGGGCTGAGTTTGTGGCTGTGTATGGTCGTCGCCGTGTCGGTAAAACATTCTTGATTGATGAGGTGTTTCATGATGATATGGTGTTTCATCATACAGGATTGTCGCCTTACGACCGTCGCCGAAAGGTAACTCTGAAAGATCAGTTACAGAATTTCTATTTCTCGCTTCTTCGTCATGGTATGGAGGATATCGCGCAGCCTAAGTCGTGGATGGAGGCTTTCTTTTTGCTGGAACGTTTTTTGGAAACTTGCGATAATGGTTCCCGACAGGTGGTATTTATCGATGAGTTGCCCTGGATGGATACGGCTCGTTCCGGTTTTCTTACGGCATTAGAGGCATTCTGGAATGGTTGGGGCAATATGCGCCACAATCTATTACTCGTAGTCTGTGGTTCTGCCACCTCCTGGATGCTTGATAATCTGATCAGTAATAAAGGAGGATTATACGGGCGTTTGACTGGTGAAATCAAACTGTCACCGTTTACATTGAAAGAATGTGAGGAGTTTTATCAGAGCCGTGGCATCAGAATGTCCCGTTATAATATTACGCAGGCCTATATGATTATGGGCGGAATTCCTTTCTATATGAATTTCTTTAATCCTTCCTATAGTTTGGCTCAGAACATAGATGCCTTGTTCTTTGCCCGTCATGCGAAGCTGGAGGATGAGTTTGACAGGCTCTTCAATTCTGTGTTTGACAATGCCGAGGACTGTATGAAAATCGTGCGCTTTTTGGGGACCCGGCATGCAGGTTTCACTCGTAAGGAGATAGCTGAGCATACCGGTTTGAATCCGAATGGTGATTTTACCAAGATGCTGAAAGCCTTGCTGGGCAGCGATTTTGTGGTGAAATATACTCCTTTCGGTTTCAGTCAGCGAGAGGAGTATTATAAGCTTATTGATTCCTTTTGCTGGTTCTGGCTTCATTTTAAGGAGAAGAAGGCTGTAAAGCAAACTGATTACTGGCAGCAGCATTTGAAGGAGAGTGATATTGCCTCATGGCGTGGCATTGCTTTCGAGGAGGTTTGTTTGCAGCATATTTCACAGATAAAATATGCTCTTCATATTGGTGCCGTGTCTTCTCAGGAATCTTCGCTTATAGTGAAAGGAAGCGAGGAGACTGATGGTATGCAGATAGACTTGCTGATAGACAGGGCTGATGATGCGGTGAATGTTTGTGAGATGAAATTTTATAAGGCTCCTTATGCCGTTACCAAGGGCTATGCTCAGGTGCTGAATAGCCGTTTGCAGGCTTTGGAAGAAAAGAATCCTGCCAAGACATTCCTCCTTACGTATGTGGGAAATTCAGAACTGGTGAGTAATGAATACTCCGATATATTCAGGGCTTCAGTAACTCTGGATGATTTGTTTATTTGATGAATGGTATTTTAGAGAGTAAAAATGATAAAAATGAAGAGAAGAGAATTCGTGTTGTTGAGATATTCCGTGTTCTTCACCTTATTATATATATTAGTAGGGTGTACCGAAAATCGGGTACAAATGCAGAGATTACAGGTTATAGACAGTTTGATGGAAGCACATCCTCAAGCAGCCTATGATAGTTTGTGCCGTTTTGATTCATTGGAGGTACCGGACGCTTCTCGCAAGGTAGCGATGAAATGCCGAATGCTGATGGCGAAGGCACAGAACAAACTTTACTTGCAGTTGTCTGCCGACACCAAATTTCAAGAGGTGGTGGATTATTATGATAGTTGGGGTACAGATAATGAGAAGATGCAAGCTTATTATCTGCTGGGTTGCGTGTATCGTGACCAAAAGGATGCGCCAAAGGCAATGATGAGCTATAAAAAAGCTGTTGAGTGTGCTGATACCCTGAGTAAGGAGTGTGACTATAGTACTCTCTCCAAGGTTTATGGGCAAATGGCTGATATTTATCGTTTTCAATATTTGCATAAGGAAGCTATAGGATGCGAGCAAAAATATGGTTATTATGCAGCTCGGGTCAAAGATAACGTAAGTTTTATACAGAGTTTTGATTTTATAGCAAATGAGTACTTAGGATTGGGAGATACTTTGAAGGCTATTGAACAAACTCAGAAATGTCATGAGCTATTTAAAATGCATGGAATGCAGAAATTAGCAGCCAAGACTCTTCCTACGCTTATTTATATATATTTACAACGCTCTCAATATAATGAAGCACGTTGTTATATGGATATTTATGAGAAAGAATCAGGCTTGTTTAATAGAGAAGGAAATATACAAGAAAAATATGAGCATTATTATAAGTTAAAAGGTATGTTTTATCTAGGCGTGAATCGGATAGACTCCGCTGAGTATTACTATCGCAAGTTAGGTCGTTATGGCTTTAGATTCGAAACTGCGCAAGGCTTGTTGTCTGTCTATAGAATGCGCCTGAATGTTGATTCCATACGGAAATATTCAATTCTTTGTGAGCGGGAAATGGATGAAATCTTAAACGGAACTCAGGCTAACGCTGTTGTTCAGGCAGCCTCTTTATACGATTATACCAGATTGCAGAAAAAGATTGACGAGGAGATATTACATAAAGAGCGAAACAAGTATCTCTGGATGTTTATCTGTTTTATGGTATTGTGCAGTTTGGGTTTTCTTGTTGGGAAATACAAGAGAATGAAGAACCGGATGTCTCAAAAAATAGCAAAAGTAAACCAAAGACTAGAGAAAGCTAGTGAGGAATTGAGTTTGTTACAAGAGAATAAAGACATTTTTATCCACAAGAAGCAAGAAGAAATTGCCGCATTGCAGGATATCCTTCGAGAGTATAGGGAAAAATACGAAAAGTATAATTTGCTAGACAAGGAGAAGATGTTGATGGAAAGTGATATTGTTGTAAGATTTATGGAAATGTCGAAGCCAAAGAGAAATCATATCGATCCAGTGGAAGAAGATTGGCAAGAATTATATGATGCATTACTGCAATATAAACCTCTCTTGTTTGAAAGAATAAGGAAGGGAAAGTTGAGTCCTCAAGAGTTTCAGATTTGTATCTTAGCTTACCTGGGAATAGATAATACAGCCATTGCATTTTTGATCAATACAACAACCAAAAACGTAAGTAATGCTAAGCAAAAAATAAATCGAAAACTGTTTGACGATAAAAGAGCCTCTACTTTATTCAGTAATTTACTGAATATTTAAAGCTTTTGATTCTCATGATAACAGGGAGTTATGATGATATAGAAATGTAATGGTGGATTCTTGGTGGATATTATCACGAACCAAAATTTTGTTATTTGACAATTTTTCCATAAATTTGCAGATACGAAATAATAATGTAAGTTAATAACAAACAAATGTAATCATGAAGTATATTAAAGTTATACTGTTTATTCTGGTGTTATCTTGGGCAATGTCTGTAGTTGCCCAAGATAAGGAAAAAACTGTGGAATACTGGGGGTGGGTCGAAGACTTTGTTACTCATACTGCTATAAATGATGCAAAGGTTAGTCTGATGGATGCCGATGGAAACCTTGTTAAGGTGGAAACTTCTAATAGCAGGTTGAATCAAAATGATGGTGGCTTTGTCTTTCGGGTAACTAACAATCGGAAATATACCATTAAAGTTGAACATGATAGCTATGTGCCACAAAGTATTTCTTTTGACGTAAAGGCTAGCAAACGAGTGAACACCCGTTATCTTCCTACCATTTTCTTACGTAAGAAGAAAAAACTGGATGATGAATTGCAGTTGAATGAAGTAACAGTCACGGCTACCAAGGTGAAATTCTATCACAAGGGTGATACGCTGGTGTATAATGCTGATGCCTTCCAACTTTCCGAAGGCTCCATGCTCGATGCACTCATCAAGCAACTGCCTGGTGCGGAATTGAAGTCGGATGGCAGCATTTATGTTAATGGACGTTTTGTGGAGAGCCTCTTGCTTAATGGCAAGGATTTCTTCAAGGGTAATAATACGGTACTCTTGCAGAACTTGCCTACATACGCGGTAAACTCCATCAAGGTATATGAAAAGAAAACTGACCTAAATCTGTTTGCCAAACGAAAGGTTGAGGAGGATGAATATGTGATGGATGTCAACCTGAAGAAACAATATAATATTGGCTGGTTGGGCAATGTGGATGCTGGTATGGCAAATGATGACCTGTATTTGGCGCGCTTGTTTGCTTTGCGAACAACTGACCATTCGCAGTTGGCAATATTCAGCAACTTTAATAATATGAATGATGGTGGTGCACCGATGCAAGGCTCTGACTGGACACCGGAGAAGCTGCCGATGTCTAGATTGACAACAAAGAAGGTGGGAGTGAACCTGAATGTGGATGATAGATTAAACCGATTCCGCTTAAGGAGTAATGCCGATCTTACTCATTATGACAATCATGAGGAAACGAATGCGTATCGCACCAACTTCTTGTCATCGGGGGATACATACGAGCGTTCTATGAATGAAGCAAAGTATTGTAATTTCTATCTCAATATGAACAATATGTTGACGTTGACTCCTGGTGGCAGAAATTCTAAATGCTATATGACAATTGACCAAAAAGCCAATTACTCTCGCCGTAAGCAGAATTCCATCTTTTATTCAGCTCTGATGGCTGAAAGTTGGGAAAATCAGGAACAGATGTGGAATCGTCTCTTCCCGATTTCAACAGGCGAGCTGTATAAGAACTTGATAAACAGGGTGGAAAGTAAGAGCCTGAATGACTTGAAGAGTTGGCTCGCATCATTGGACTACAGTTCAGATTTCATCGTAAACGAAGCTGGAGATATGTTGCAGCTAAAGCTTGGTGGTGAAGTGCTTGGTAAAGATGATGAGGGATATAGCATTTATAGCCTTGATTATGCTTCAGGAAATGTTGCTGGAAATAATGATTATCGTCGCCGTTATGTACCTTGGTCTTCTAAAGGGTATCGTTATCATGGCGGCTTGGGGTACTCCTTCAATGTTTCTGATAAGTTGTGGGGAGCTATTCAATATGGTTATGAGCAGAAGTATTCTCATGAAGAGAATAGTCTTTATCGTTTGGATCAACTTGCAGGATGGGGAGCTGATGCCAATCATGAATTAGGTGTCTTGCCATCTGTTACTGATTATCTTTCAACGATAGATGCGGCTAATAGTTATCTGTATGATTTTCATACTGATGCGCATAAGCCGTTTGCGATTTTTTCCTGGCAGGTGGTAGAAGATGCAAAGAATGATATTTTGTTCAAGAGCCAGTGGAACTTCAACTTTTCGCATGAGAATATGCGTTATAGAAGGGCATCTCTAGACAAGGAACTCTCTCGTAATTTAAGTTTCCTGAACCCGGAGTTTACCCTATATTGGAGCGGAAATAGAAAAAACAGAAAGTTTTCTAGCAGTCTGGTCTATTCTATAACTCAGGTAGCTCCTCAGATGCTCTATCTGTTTGATTATATAGATGATGCAGACCCTCTGAATGTAAAGCGTTATGGAAATGAAAAACTGAAGAACTCAATGTTGCATCATCTGCAATATGCTTATAATGGAAGTTTCAAGTCTCTAATGTATGATCTTAAATACGATTATGCTTCTACCAGCGATGCAGTGGCTATGGGCTTTATATATGATAAAAACACTGGTAGACGTACTTTCTCGCCAACCAATGTGAATGGTAACTGGAATACAAGCTTGCGCTTAGGATTGAGTGGCAATGTTGATAAGAAGAAACGGTTAATGTTTAATACGGTTACCTCTTGGGGATATGTTAACAGTGTTGATATGATTAGTGATGCTGCAACTGTGGAGATGAAGAAGAGTATAGTAAAGACATCCACCATTTCTGAAGATTTGCGTCTGGACTACAAACTGGGTAAGCATTCTTTGGGAGTGAATACTTATGTAGCCTGTCTTCATTCCAATGGCGAACAGAAGGATTTCGAAACCCTTGATGCTTGCAACTATCATTATGGGCTGAGTGCAGTATTGGCACTTCCTTTCAGGTTCTCGTTTGACACCGACCTTTCGATGTATAGTCGACGTGGATATGGGGAGTCTGTGATGAATGATGACAATTTATTATGGAACTTCCGCCTTTCCCGACCATTTTTCAAGGGAAAATTGGTTGTGAAGGCTGATGCATTCGATGTGTTCCATCAGTTGAAGAAAGTGGATAGAACAATCAATGCGCAGGGCAGGGTAGAGAAATACTATAACACAGTGCCCCGTTATGTGCTCATCCACGCCATTTATCGTTTTCATGTAGCAAAAGGTAAAAAGTAAGTCTTATCAAGTCGGCTCGAAGTACTCGGCTCATCCTAACTATATAAGCATCAAAAAAATCCGAAACAGATAACTTGGCAAGCTTCTGTTTCGGATTTTTTCTTTATTCTTCCTTAATCTTCCAATCGCTGATAGTGCGCTGGGTGCTGTCAAAACTGATACCGATTTTTATCAGTCGCTTGCCCTCTGCATGATATGGCAGCATATAGCCTTTTTCGTCTATCTGTGCCAAAGCCTCATCAGCACTCTTATCTACCTTCAGTTCGAAGACGTATATCGTATCTGGCATGTGCATCACAGCATCAGCTCTGCCTATGGCGCTCTTCACCTCTGTGCGGATATAGATGTTGAGGAAGCTGAACATCAGATAGAAGATAGTCTGATAATGCTTCTCGCTGTGATTCTCCAAATCATATGGTATCGTAGCCATATACGTGCGCATGTGCTCCAGTGCCGCCTCGATATCGTTTCGATAAACCGCCTTGCAGAATCCCAAGAGGAAGGCATTGTTGTCAGAACGGCGAGGATTCACATAATGAGGAATCAATGAGTTGAGCAGTCCGTCGCGTACCTCCTTGTTTGGGATGCCCAGCGTATATTCCTGAAACATCGGTTCATATTTCTTGATGGTCAGATAGCCGCTCTGGTAGAGCAATGGCAAGGCTTCTGTCATTTCCTCTGTAGATTGATCGAAGGAACTCAATACTGTCTCCTGACTCTCTAAAGTAGAAAGATTGACATGATACTTATCCAATAGTTTCAAGAGGAAGGATGGAGTGCCGGAACCAAACCAGTAAGGAGCAATATCCCGAGCATTCAAAGCCTTTACAAGACTGAACGGATTGAAAATATCTTCTGAATTCTTGCTGAAATGATAACCATCATAGAATTGTGTCAGCTCTTTCAGACACTCCTCGTACGTCATACCAAGAGTTTCACCCATAGCTTCAATATCCGGTTTCATCTGCGTGGTAAGCTCAGTCTTGCTGATACCGCAGATGGCAGAGTACTGGTCGAACAGACTGATGTTGTCGAGGTTGTTGAGTTCGCTGAAGATGCTGAGCTGCGAGAACTTGGTGATACCCGTGATGAAGGTGAACTCCAGGTATGGGTCGAGCTTTTTAAGGGGACTGTAGAAGTTCTGCATGATGAGACGGAGCGGTTGCAGGTTTTCCTTTTCATGCACCACATCCAGCAATGGGGCATCATATTCATCGATGATGACTACCGCCTTTTCGCCCGTCTGCTTGTAAGCCCGCTTCACGAGTCCATCCAGTCGGTCGTTTGGATACAATTCATCATCATCCTTGCCATAGAGTTTCTCATATGGCTTCAACTGCAAGTCGAGATAATGCTTCAAGCCATCAGCATCAAAATGCTTGGCACCGCTCATGTCAAAGTGGAGCACAGGATGCTTCACCCATTCCTTCTCGTAATCAGCAATGGCCAATCCCTCGAACAGTTCCTTTCTGCCCTCGAAATAGGCCTGGAGGGTAGAGGCAAAAAGCGATTTTCCGAATCGTCTTGGACGACTTAGAAAGATATACTTCATACCTTTTTCTCTGAAATCTACGATGTATTTGGTCTTATCTACATAGAGATAACCTTTCTCGCGAATTTCTTCAAAAGTCTGAATTCCTACAGGATATTTATTTACTATTTTTACCATATTCCTACATGCTTTACGTTTTGCGCTGCTAAGTTACAAAGAAAATCCGAATTAGCCAAGTATAATGGTTAAAAATAAGATGTTTTGTAAAATAAGGTGTTCCGATGAGTTAAAAACATGTAAAATAATACATTCCTCATTATTTTTTCTTATCTTTGTTCGCCCTGAAAAAACAACGGGATTGGGTTGTGGAAAGGGAGGAAGAGAAAAATAGAGAAAAAACAATCGTAATATAAGAAATGAATAAATTAAAAGCATTATTGGGTTTCGACCCAAAGACTACTACGGTCAAGACAGAGTTGGTTGCTGGTATGACTACCTTCTTGACCATGTGTTACATCCTGGCAGTAAACCCTACCATTCTCGCTTGATGATTGATTCGTTCAAGAAGATTGAGTTGGAGGATATCTCCGAGTCTTTCCCTGCCTTTATCACGATGATTACGATGGTACTCTGCTTAAACGACAGATAAAAAACGAGGCGGCAATCTGCATCACGCAGGTTGCCGCCTTCTCTTTTCTAACTAACTTTCTTATCAACTATTCAAAATGTTATTACCTATATATGGATTCCAGGGCATCCTGCCCTGGATGTAGTCTGTTATTTCAAACGGATGATGTTCAGCGAGCTGGCTGGAATCTCTACCGTAGCACCGTTCTTCTCTGTAGTTACATAGTTTTCTACAGGATAGATGTTGGTAGGGTTGTCGATGGTGTTCTCCTCCAAGCCGCTCTTGGCAGAAAGGCGGATGAGCTTGCCATCCTTGATTTCCTTGCCCTGAAGATTGATCTTCGCTGTGGTGTGCTCGGTGCTAGTGTTGGCAATCTTCAGGATTACCTCGCCCGTCTGTTCATCAAGTGTGGCTGTAGAGAAGATGCCAGGAAGGGTGTTTGCCTTCAACTTGGTAGAGAATACTTCCTTGCCATCCAACTTGGCGAAAATGCTGTCGCCTACTACTTTCAGCTCGATGTCATACCACTTGCCGGTCTCGATGCTGCCTGGGGTAGTAGCAATCTGACTCTTGGCACCATTCACGATAGACTCCACACCGTGCTGGGTATTGTTCCAGCCACCAAGGTTCAACCAGCAGTAGTTGTTCTTATCCACGTAGTTGAAGATGATGAGGAAACCCTCGTTTCCGGCATCCTTCTTCGCGCGTACCTTATATATATAGCCGTTGCTGGTAATCTCGCCTGGGTTCAGACGGATGCAGCTCTCTTCGTTGCTGGTCTGCTTGATGAGGCTGCCCTCAGCCTTCCACTGTCCGCGGATATCGGTAGGCAACTCCTGCATGGTCATTGGCAGCGCCTTGCCGTTCTCATCGCTGTATCCCTTGTCCTCGAAAGAAACCTGGGTGCCCCATGTTCCCATACCCACACGGCAGATGGCTGGCTTCACCTGGGTCTGCTCATACTTGTATGGATTCTCCTGATTCACCTTCAATACACGGGTACCGATGTTGTTCGCCATCACGTTCTGAACGTAGTAGGATGGAGTTCCGAATACCTTATCAGATGTATATTGAATCATATCCGGTGCCCACATACGGTTGTTGAGGTTGGCGAAGATAGGAGCGTAGGATGCCATGGTCACGATGTCAGAGTTGTTCTCGATGCCCATCATATAGACAGCCTCACCGAGTGCTGCATCGAGCGAACCCATATTGCCGAAGCCCTGGGTTACGGCATATTCGCCTACATAAATCTCGCTGCCCTTGCGGTCGTAGTTATCATACTTGTTGAAGTTCTCGGCAAACCAGGCTGGGTTTCTGTAGTAGTGCTCATCGAGCAGTTCTACGCTCTCGTTGCTTTCCCACTTAGGGTTGTCATCGCCCCAAGCCACCACGTTGCCGATGAGGTGCATCTTAGGATATTTCGCCAGAACGGCATCCTTGAATTTCTTGAAGCGCTCGTAGTAGTGGTCGCTCTGAGCCGCAGGATCCGGCTGGTTGTTCTCATTACCAATCTCCAGATACTCGATGTTGTATGGTTCCGGATGACCGTTCTTGGCACGCAGCGCACCATACTTGGAGGTAACAGGACCGTTGGCATACTCCAGGGCATTCATGCACTCGTCAATCCAAGGCTGGATGCTATCCACCGGAGTCATTCCGCCGTGCCACAAACCTACGTTTACTACATAGAGCGGCTTGGCATTCAGATCCTCGGCAAGCTGCAGATACTCATCAAATCCCATACCGTCGCTGGTGCGGTAGCGCCAGTTTACGTTCTTGTGTCCCGGACGCTCCTCGATAGGACCGATGGTCTTCTCCCAGTGGAATGCATTCTCAGGAGATTCCTGTCCCTCTACGTAGCAACCGCCTGGGAAGCGGACGAACTTAGGATGGATGTTATAGAGAAGCTGAGCCAAATCAGGGCGCAAGCCATTCTCGCGATTCTTGAAAGTAGGAGGGAAGAGGCTTACCACATCGAGAACGATGGTACCCTTGCCATCGGCTACGAGTTCAAACTGAGCCTTGGCATCGTTGGCATTGGCTGTGAGTTCTGCTGTATATTTAGTCCACTTCTTGCCAACCTTGGCATTGAGTGCAGTTTCTGCATACACCTTATCGCCCTTGGCGTTGGTGAGGCGAGCCTTCAATCCGCCCTTGTAGCTACCTTTCGCCCAGAAGGAGAGTTTGTAGGTTCTGCCCTGAACGGCGTTGATTCCCCAGAAACCCTCATTGATGAGAGAGGCTGTAGCTGCAGGCTTGGCAGCGATGGTAAGCTGGAGTGCCTTGCCCTGTGCATTGTTGAGCAAACCCTTATTGATGAGTTGTGCATTGATCTTTGCACCTTCCTGAGCGGCAGTTTTCCAGGTAGGAATATTCTTGTCATCGTCTTCGAAAGAACGGTTGCTGATGAGTTCGGCATAGAGACCGCCATCTGCAGCATGGTTGATATCCTCGAAGAAGATACCATAGAGGTTAGGAGATACCTTGATACCTGGGTTAGAGGCATCTACATTGATGGTAACCTGTGCGTTGGCTGCCAAAGCAGAGGCCAACACTGCTGAAAGTAAAATCTGTCTTTTCTTATTCATTTCTTATTCTTAGGTTTGTTTGTTTACTTGTTGGTTGGCATGAAACCAAGCAAAGCCAGAATTCATACCGCTATTAATACACAGTTGCAAAAGTACACAAAAAACACAAAGAAGAGGTGGACAAAAAGCGAATTATAGTGTAAAAGGTGGATTTTCTGATGAAAATCCACCTTTTGTTTATTATTGGTAAATAAAATCGGTTTTAATATAGTAATACCAGTCCGGCAAAAGCTGAGTAGAGTATCATGCGGATAGGATTGATCTTCATCACCTTCACGCCGATAAAGGTGGCAAAGAAGAGGGCGATGGAGATGTAGAAATGCCAGGGATTGGCTGGCGTAGAGAAGTTCTCTCCATTCATCAGGAGCAGGGCTGCGGCTCCTACCAGACCGACGATGGCTGGGCGAAGACCGATGAAGATGCTCTGGACGGCTGAGGTGTTCATATACTTGTACAGCATCTTGCTGATAAGAATCATCAAAACCAAGGATGGGAGAACCAGCGCAAAGGTCGCCATGGCACTTCCGAGTACAGCCATCATGCCACTCATGCCGGCATTATGGACTGCTGTATAGCCACAATAGGTAGCGGCATTGATACCGATAGGTCCCGGTGTCATCTGAGAGATGGCAACCACATCGGTAAACTCCTTCATCGTCATCCAATGATACTGCGTAACAACCTGTCCCTGAATCAGGGATATCATGGAATAGCCACCTCCGAATCCAAAGATGCCTATCTGAATGAATACGATGAAAAGCTGAAGAAATATCATATATAATAATGTATTAAGAACAATATGTTTATATATAATAATGTATATTGTATTATATGCTAATCATAAAGTTCAAAGTTCAATGTTCAAAGTTCAATGTCATTCCGTTGGCTGGATAAATTGTCCATAGATATATCCACCTATAGCAGCTGCGATAATTACCCAGATTGGGTTGACGCCCAAAAGCCAAATCAGAAGGGCGGATAGAATAGGTATCCAGCAGTTGACAAGCGAAATACCGGCACTCTTGGCAAGCGAGAATGTTGGTACGGCTATCAATGCTACAACGGCAGGACGGATGCCTGCAAACATGGCAGCAATAACCTTGTTGTCTTCAAACTGATGGAAAAACATGGCTATCGCTAAGATAATAAGGAACGAAGGCAACGAAGCGCCGAGGGTGCAGACGATGGCTCCCG
>ERZ1026890.135-NODE-135-length-56405-cov-133.310009_pt1 | contig 56405 bp, 32 predicted proteins | sample MGYA00380175_ERZ1026890 | MGnify/ENA primary metagenome ERZ1026890 (study PRJEB33269, sample SAMEA4719811) | human gut metagenome | biome: human-associated habitat; feature: organic feature; material: feces | place: Cameroon | collected 2013-10 ...
CCATGTCGGTAATACCTACTGCCTTACCGTTCACTGTAATGGTAGCACCCATGACTGGTTCACCGGAAGCATCCTTCACGTGTCCCTTAATCGCATTAGTCTGCGCAAAGGAACTTGCTGTCAGAAGCAGACCACCTGCGAGGGTCAATGCTCTGAGAGGCAATTTAAATTTTACCTGCTTCATCATTTTGCTTGATTTTTAAGTTTATGTTTATAATTATATTTAAATTCGTAGTTGAATATCATTGTTAGTCTCTGGCCTTGTTTTATAAAAAAATAGGTCGAGGTTTTGCGTTGCTTATTCTTTCTGGGTGCAAATTTACGGTGTTTTTCGATACAATGCACTATTTTTTAGTTAATTCCGTTATTTCTTATGCGCAAACGTTTGCACTTGATTTGCTTGATATTAATCAAGTAAAAAGGTACAAGATAACGGATATTTGTCTAATTTTGCAGCGTAACTTAGAAACAACATGAACGAAAATAACAATATAACAATGAAGGATATTGCTCGCGACCTGGGGGTAAGCATCGCCACGGTGAGCCGAGCATTGAAGGACAGTCCGAGAATCAGTGCTGCCCAGAAGGAGCGTATTCAAGCATACGCACGTGAACATAACTTCTATCCGAACGTCATCGGCGAGGCACTTCGCCACAGCAGGGTGCAGCCGATGAGGATTATCGGAGTCATCATTCCCGAGATGGTTCACTATTATTTTATGTCTATCCTCTCGGGAATAGAGGAGGAGGCGAGAGCCAGGGGATATCGTGTGATGGTGGCGCAGAGCAAGGAGCGATACGACCGAGAGGTGGCTATCTGTGAAGACTTCTATAAGAATAAGGTGTGCGGCATCATCGTTTCGCAGGCGAAGGATACCAAACAGTATGACCATTTCGAGAAGTTGATGGACAATGGTGTGCCGCTCGTCTTCATCGACCGAATCTGTACGGGGGTGAACTGCTCCAGAGTGGTGGTGGATGACTACATGGGCGCCTTCACCGCCGTGACCCATCTCATTGATACGGGCTGCAAGAAGATAGCCTTCTATGGTTCGCCAATGAATTTGGAGATTTCCAAAAACAGATACAACGGTTATCATGATGCCATCGTGAAGCATGGACTTACCGAGAACCCTGACTGGGTGAGAATCTGCGATAACCGTGCGCAGGCTGAGGCTATCACGCCTGAAATCCTGGAGCAGGATGAAGTGCCGGATGCTTTCTTCGCCATCAACGACGATACCGCCATCGGCATCCTCTATACCGCCAAGCGCATGGGATACGCTGTGCCAGATGACATCAGTATCTGCGGTTTTACCAATGGCGACCGTGCCAAGGCGAGCGACCCGATGCTTACCACCGTGGAGCAGCGAGGCGTAGCAGTGGGAGAGGAAGCGGCAAATATCCTCATCGGACAGGTGGAGGGATCCATCCAGAAGGATGATGTGGAGAAAAGAGTGGTGAGAACCCGACTCGTGGTAAGAGGAACTACGAGATAAGCTTGAACTTTGAACACCGAACTTTGAAATTTAAAATAACAACAATATGACACAAAAACCTGATTTGAGTTTCTGGAAGCTCTGGAATCTGAGCTTCGGTTTCTTCGGGGTACAGATTGCCTACGCCCTTCAGAGCGCCAACATCTCCCGAATCTTTGCAACGTTGGGTGCTGACCCACACAACTTGAGTTATTTCTGGATTCTCCCTCCATTGATGGGAATCCTGGTACAGCCTATCGTAGGTACGCTGAGTGATAAGACCTGGTGCCGATTCGGTCGCCGCATCCCTTATCTCTTCGTGGGAGCCACGATAGCCGTCCTCGTGATGTGCCTGCTGCCGAATGCCGGTTCGCTGGGCCTTACCGTGAGCGGAGCCATGCTCTTCGGACTGATAGCCCTGATGTTCCTGGATACGAGCATCAACATGGCGATGCAGCCTTTCAAGATGCTGGTGGGCGATATGGTGAACGAGAAGCAGAAGGCGAAGGCTTACTCTATCCAGAGTTTCCTTTGCAATGCCGGCTCTGTGGCTGGTTACATCTTCCCGTTCCTCTTTACCTTCTTGGGTATCAAGAATGTGGCAGAACAAGGCGTGGTGCCTGATTCCGTTATCTGGTCGTTCTATGTGGGTGCTGCCATCCTGATTCTCTGTGTTATCTACACCACGATGAAGGTGAAGGAGTGGAATCCGCAGCAGTATGCGGAATATAATGGTGTAGCTGGCGATGTGGAAAAGGAAGAAGAGGGTAAGGCCGATTGGATTACGCTCTTGAAGAATGCGCCATCTACCTTCTGGAAGGTGGGACTGGTACAGTTCTTCTGCTGGGCTGGCTTCCTCTATCTCTGGAACTATTCTACCGGTGCCATCGCCGAAACCGTTTGGAATACCACCGACCCTAAGTCGGCTGAATTCCAGGAAGCAGGCAACTGGGTGGGCATCCTCTTTGCCGTACAGGCTGTGGGCAGCGTGCTTTGGGCTGTGGTGCTTCCTCAGTTCAAGAACACTAAAATGGCTTATAGCGTGAGCTTGCTGATTGGTGGCGTGGGCTTCGCTCTTATTCCATTCCTGCACGACCAATACTTGCAGTTTATCCCATTCCTGATGATTGGTGCGGGTTGGGCAGCCATGCTGGCAATGCCATTCACCTTTGTTACCAACGCCTTGCAGGGCTATGGTCACATGGGCGCTTATCTGGGCCTGTTTAACGGAACCATCTGTATTCCTCAGATTGTGGCAGCCATCTGTGGCGGCACCATCCTGAGCTTGATTGGTTCTCATCAGAGCGACATGATGATAGTGGCTGGTGTATTGCTCATCGCCGGTGCTTTATCTGTCAGCATCATCAAGGAAAAGAAATAAGGCTTATCAAGAACCATGAATAATGCCAGTCAAGGAAAACAAATGCAAACGTTTGCATTTGTTTTTCCTCGATTTGTGCAAAAGAACCGTACTTGTTACGGATATTTTTGCTAATTTCGCACCGGAAATAAAAATAATAAATAACTAACCTCTAAATGGAGTCTTATGACAATTCATTTTAACATAGAATACAGAACCTTGTTCGGCGAGCAGCTCGTCTTGAACATTCAGAAGGAGGATGAGGAACTTAGGTTCCCGATGACCACTCTCAATGGCGAGAGATGGTCGTTTGACTGGTGTGTAGAACAGCCAGCAAAGGTTTACACCTATTATTATAGTGTAGAGCGCGATGGCAGGGTGCTCAAGACCGAGTGGCTTCTCGTGAAGCATCGTCTGGAACTGAACGCCACCAAGGCGGATGAGTTCACCCTCTATGACAGTTGGAAGGTGATACCTGAGGATGCTTATCTTTACAGCAGTGCCTTTACCGATTGCATCAATCACCAGGCTCCAGAAGAACTGGCGATGCAGAACTGTGCCAAGACCGTACGCCTCATCGTGCGTGCCCCTCAGCTTCGTGATGGAGAAAGACTCGGACTGGTAGGTGCCGATAATGTGCTGGGTGCATGGAATGCAGAAAAAATGCTGAAGATGACACAGCACACCTATAACGAATGGGTGGCAGATGTGGATGCTGTTCATCTGCAGACCGCTCACATGGAGTTCAAGTTTGTGGCTTACAACGAGAAGAAGGACCTGCTTTTCTGGGAAACAGGCATGAACCGCACCATCGACCTGCCGGAGATGAAGGCAGGCGATGCCATCGTCTATGAACTGGACCAGGCTTTCTTCGCCCTCTACAACCGCAAGGTTGCCGGAACGCAGGTGCCAGTATTCTCCTTGCGCAGCGAGAAGAGTGCCGGAGTGGGCGATTTCGGCGACCTGAAGACCATGATAGACCTCGTGGCTTCTACCGGTCAGAAAGTTCTTCAGCTTCTGCCAATCAATGATACCACAATCACCCACACTTGGACGGATAGTTATCCATATAGCTGCATCAGCGTCTTTGCCATCCATCCGATGTATGCCGATCTGAATGCGTTGCCAGCGTTGAAGGACAAGAAGGCTCGCGAGGAGGCAGAGAAGACCCGCAAGGAACTCAATGCCTTGCATCAGATTGATTATGAGAAGGTGAATGATTACAAGCAGGATTATCTGCAACAGATATTTGCACAGGAAGGTAAAAAGATGATGTCGGGAGCCGATTTCAAGGCTTTCATTCAGGATACACAACAGTGGCTTGTGCCATACGCACAGTATTCTTACCTGCGCGACAAGAATGGCACAGCCGACTTCACTCAGTGGCCAGACCATAACGTCTGGGATGAGGCTGAGCGCAAGGATTTAATGAACCCGGAAGCCGAGGCATATAAGAACGTGGAGTTCTTCTACTTCGTGCAGTTCATCTTGAACAAGCAGATGCAGGAGGCACACGAACATGCCAAGGCGAAGGGTGTCATTCTGAAGGGTGATATTCCTATCGGTGTGCATCGCCACAGCTGCGATGTATGGATGGAGCCTAAGTACTTCAACCTGAATGGTCAGGCGGGTGCTCCACCTGATGATTTCTCTGTGAATGGTCAGAACTGGGGATTCCCTACCTACAACTGGGATGAGATGCTGAAGGACGGTTGCCTGTGGTGGACCCGCAGATTCCAGAACATGTCGAAGTACTTTGATGCTTACCGCATCGACCACGTGCTCGGCTTCTTCCGCATCTGGGAAATCCCTGTGGATAGCGTGCATGGCTTGCTCGGACAGTTTGCCCCAGCCCTCGGCATGACCCGTGAGGAGATTCAGAGCTACGGCTTGAACTTCCAGGAGGACAGATTCCTCCGTCCGTTCATTACCGACTGGATATTGGACCGTATGTTCCATGAGCGTGCCGACGAAGTGAAGGAGAAGTATCTCGACCGTCTGGATGAGGAGCGCTATCAGATGAAGCCTGAGGTTGATACCCAGCGCAAGGTGGAGGCTCTCTTTGCTGATGTTACTGATGAGAAGGAAATCTGGTTGCGTGATGGCTTGTATGCCCTGATCAGCGATGTGCTCTTCGTTCGCGACCGCAAGAATCCTGAGCTCTTCCACCCACGTATCTCTGCACAGCTCGACTTCATCTACGAGTCGCTCTATGATGTTGACAAGGCTGCGTTCAATCGCCTTTACAACGACTACTTCTACCGCCGCAACAACCAGTTCTGGTATGGCGAGGCGATGAAGAAGTTGCCTAAGCTGGTTCAGGCAACCCGCATGCTGGTTTGTGCCGAAGACCTGGGTATGGTACCTGACTGCGTGCCATGGGTAATGAACGAATTGAAGATATTGAGTCTGGAGCTCCAGAGCATGCCAAAGGACCCAACGGTTAAGTTTGGTCATCTGAGCCGTAACCCATACCGCTCAGTCTGCACCATCTCCAGCCATGATATGCCTACCTTGCGTATGTGGTGGGACGAGAATATCTCCCGTACCCAGGAGTATTACAACACGATGCTCTATCGTGAAGGACCTGCTCCTCATCCGCTCCCAGGCTGGTTGGCAAGAGACATCATCTCCCGCCATCTCACCTCTCCATCCATGCTCTGCGTATTGAGCGTTCAGGATTGGCTTGCCATCGATGAAAACCTCCGCTTGCCGGATGCCGATGCCGAGCGTATCAACATCCCAGCCAATCCAAAGCACTACTGGCGCTACCGCATGCATCTGAGTCTGGAAGAGTTGGCTGCCAACAAGGAGTTCATGGAGAATATCACCGAACTGATCACTCAGAGCGGACGAAACTAGGCTTTTCTCAAGCAATAGTGAATGTAGAAGCAATAGAGAATGCAAAAGCGTGCAAACGTTTGCACCTTGATATACAGAAAAATACCCTCCCAATTAGCGGAGGGTATTTTTGTTTTTTGTATCTTTGCACTATCTTAAGAATAAACTGATTATGATTAAGGTTAACTAACAAGGATTCAAGAAAACAAGAATAAGCAATAACTGAACAGTATGAAGAAACTGAATGTATTAGTAATGGGCCTCTTGCTCCCGATGTTGGCAGCAGCCCAGACCGTTAAGTCGCCTAACGGCAACGTCTCGGTAACTTTCTCTTTGACCGAAAAGGGACAGCCTACCTATGAGATGAGCTATAAGGGAAAGACTGTATGTAAGCCATCTCATCTCGGACTGGAGTTGGCTAAGGACAAACACGCCTCTAAGGGCATGGAGGAAACCAGCCTGATGGATGGTTTCACAGAAACTGGCAGCAAGACATCGACCTTCGATGAAACCTGGAAGCCAGTATGGGGCGAGACTGCTACCATCCGTAACCATTACAACGAGATGGAGGTAAACCTGAACCAGGCTTCATCCAAGCGTAACATCACCATCCGCTTCCGTGTATATGATTATGGTATGGGCTTGCGCTATGAGTTCCCTCAGCAGGAAAGCCTGAACTATTTCGTTATCCAGGAGGAGCATACCCAGTTTGCCATGGCAGGCGACCATACTGCCTATTGGATTCCTGGCGATTACGATACTCAGGAGTATGACTACAACATTACTCCATTAACAGGCATTCGTCCTATCATCGCCAAGAACCGCGAATCTTACAAGAGCAATTCATCTACCACCGTCTTCTCGGATACCGGCGTTCAGACCTCTCTCCAGATGAAGACCAAGGATGGACTCTATATCAATATCCACGAGGCTGCCTGCCTGGATTATCCAACCATGCACCTCAACCTGGACGAGAAGACATTGACCTTCGAGTCTTGGTTGACTCCTGATGCTGTGGGCAGAAAGGGATTCATCCAGACTCCATTCAATACACCTTGGCGTACCGTCATGGTAAGCGATGATGCCCGTGATATGCTTTCATGCAAGTTGACATTGAACCTCAACGAGCCTTGCAAGATTGAGGATACTTCATGGATTCATCCTACCAAGTACTGCGGTGTATGGTGGAACATGATTGTAGGCACCAAGACCTGGAGCTACACCAACGACCTGCCATCTGTTCGCCTCGGTGTAACCGATTACAGCAAGTGCAAGCCTAATGGCACCCATGGTGCAACCAACGAGGAAGTAAAGCGCTACATCGACTTTGCAGCCAAGAACGGTTTGCAGGAGGTTTTGGTAGAAGGCTGGAACGAAGGTTGGGAAGACTGGTTCGGTCATCAGAAGTTGGATGTCTTCGATTTCGTAACTCCATATCCTGACTTCGATATCAAGATGCTCAACGACTATGCTCACTCTAAGGGTGTGAAGCTGATGATGCACCACGAGACATCTTCTGCTGCTCTCAACTACGAGCGCCACATGGAGGATGCCTTCAACCTGATGAACAAATATGGTTATGATGCCGTGAAGACCGGTTATGTGGGCGATATCATCCCAAGAGGTGAGTATCACTACAGCCAGTTGATGAACAATCACTACCAGCGTGTGGTTGAAACAGCTGCCAAGCATCATATCATGGTAAATGCCCACGAGGCAACCCGTCCTACAGGTATCTGCCGCACCTGGCCTAACCTGGTGGGTAACGAGAGTGCCCGTGGTACAGAGTACGAGGCATTTGGCGGTAGCAAGCCTTATCACACCGTGATGTTGCCATTCACTCGTCTGCAGGGTGGTCCGATGGACTACACTCCAGGTATCTTCGAGACCAAGCTTTCTGAGTGGAGCAACAACCCAAGTTATGTTCATACCACTCTCTGTGGTCAGCTTTCTCTCTATCTCGTGATGTACAGTCCGCTGCAGATGGCAGCTGATCTTCCTGAGCATTATGAGAAGTATGACGATGCCTTCCAGTTCATCCGCGACGTAGCTTGCGACTGGGACGATTCCAAGTACCTGGAGGCAGAGCCAGCCAAGTATATCACCGTAGCCCGCAAGGCAAAGGGAACCGATAACTGGTTTGTTGGTGGAAAGACTGATGCAGCCCGTACATCTGTAGTAAAGCTCGACTTCCTCGATAAGGGCAAGAAGTATGCTTGCGCCATCTATCAGGACGGCAAGACAGCCGATTACGAGAAGAATCCTAAATCTTACCAGATCATCCACAAGACTGTGAAGAAGGGTGATGTATTGAAGATTAATGAAGCACGTGGTGGTGGTTTCGCCATCTCATTGCTCGCTAAATAATGATTAGAGACATAGAAAAAGTAGAAGTTTAGGGAAGATGCATATTTCTTCCCTAAACTCCTTTTCTGTTCTATTTGGCAACTATCCATTTGAATATAGATTCAATTAACAATATAGATAATGAAAATCCAAAAACTAATAATTGCAGCTTTGACAGCATCGATATTACCAACTTCATTGAATGCCCAGCAGACATTCAATGAGATGATGTATTCCAAGGAGAAAACCATGTTCGTTCTCAATGCCCCAACAGCCGGCAAGTCTTCTGTTACCATCCGCCTTTATAAGGATGGTCTAAAAGGTAAGGCTTACAAGACGCTGAAGATGAAGAAGATGGGCGATGACCGATGGGAGGCTACCGTGAAGGGCGACCTGAAGGGTAAGTTCTATACCTTCGATATCGGTAAGGGCGAAACTCCTGGTACATTTGCCAAGGCTGTAGGTGTGAACGGAAACCGTGGCGCCATCGTTGATTTGTATGATACCGACCCAGTGGGATGGGACAAGGATGTGCGTCCTGCCATCCAGTCGCCAGCCGACCTCGTTATCTATGAGCTTCACGTGCGTGATTTCTCCGTTTCTCCAACATCTGGTTTGAAATATCAGGGCAAGTATCTCGCCCTCACCGAACCTAAGGCCATCGAATATCTCAAGAACCTCGGCATCAATGCCATCCATTTCCAGCCGGTATTCGATTATGCATCTGTAGATGAAACCCAGCTCAACAAGCCTCAGTTCAATTGGGGCTACGATCCGAAGAACTATAATGTGCCGGAAGGCAGTTACAGCACCGACCCTTATGCTCCGGGAACCCGCATCAAGGAGTTCAAGGAGATGGTGATGGCGCTTCACAAGGCTGGCATCCGAGTGATTTTCGATGCCGTGTATAACCATACCTTCGATATCAATGGCAGCAACTTCCAGCGTACCTATCCTGACTATTACTATCGCAAGAATAAGGAGGGTAAGTATAGCGATGGTTCCGGCTGCGGCAACGAGACGGCTTCAGAAAAACCTTTGATGCGCCAGTTTATGCTGGAGAGCGTGAAATACTGGATTGATGAATTCCATATCGACGGCTTCCGCTTCGACCTGATGGGTGTTCATGATATCGAGACCATGCAGGCTATCCGTGAGATGGTAAACCGCATTGATCCTAGCATCTATATCTATGGTGAGGGCTGGAGTGCAGGCAGCTGTGCTTATCCTACCGAGAAACTCGCCATGAAGGCGAATACCCAGCAGCTGAAGGGCATCGGTGCCTTCAGCGATGATATGCGTGATGCCCTTCGTGGTCCTTTTTCTGATGATCATAAGGGTGCGCTCCTGGCTGGTCTTCCTGGTGAGGAGGAGAGTCTGAAGTTCGGTATCGTGGGTGGCATCGCTCATCCGCAGGTGGATATGAACAAGGTGAACTATGACAAGAAGCCTTGGACCAACAACCCAACCGAGCAGATCAGTTATGTAAGCTGTCACGACGACATGTGCTTGGTAGATAGATTGAAGGCAAGCATCCCATCTCTGACAGATAAGAATATCCCGGAGGAAATGCGTACTGCCGAGTTGCTCCGCATCGACCAGCTTGCCCAGACCTGTGTGTTCACTTCGCAGGGTGTGCCTTTCATCCTTGCCGGCGAGGAGATGCTTCGTGACAAGAAGGGAGTTCACAACAGTTTCAATTCTCCAGATAGCATCAACCAGTTTACCTGGACCAATCTGCAGAAGTATCCGCAGGCATTCGCCTTCTACAAGAATCTGATTCAGCTCCGCAAGAATCATCCAGCCTTCCGTCTTTCTACAGGCGATAAGGTGCGTCAACATCTGGAGTTCCTGCCTAGTCAGGATGTCAATGGCAACAAGCAGAGTTGCCTCGTAGGTTTCCAGCTCAAGAACCTGGAGGGCATCGATGCCTGGAAGCAGGTCATCGTCATCTATAATTTCAACAAGCAGGCAAAGAAGATGCAGATTCCTGAGGGCAATTACACCGTGGCTTGCTGCAACGGTGTCATCAACGAGGAAGGTCTGGGCTTCATCTCAGGCAAGGAAGTAGAGGTTGCTCCTCAGTCTGCCTTGATTCTTTATCAGAAATAGTCTATATATAATAAGGTGTAAGAATAGTCTATATATATAATAAGGTGTAAAATATGAAAAAGATAATAGCTTCATTAGTGCTTATGGGTAGCGCAATAAGTATGAATGCGGCGGTCAACGTAAGCCGCATTGAACCTACCGACTGGTATGTGGGCATGAAGGATGCTTCGCTCCAGCTGATGGTGTATGGCAAGGATATCAAGAATGCTGATGTTACGGTGGATTATCCGGGTGTGAAGGTGGATAGCATCGCCCGCCTCGATTCTCCTAACTATCTCCTGGTGTATCTCAATCTCGATGGTGCCAAGGCTGGAGAGATGACACTCAACTTCAAGCAGGGCAAGCAGTCGAAGAAGGTGAAGTATGTGTTGAAAAACCGAGAGATGGCGGGTGACAAGCGCATCGGTTTCTCTAACGAGGATGTGCTCTACATGCTGATGCCTGACCGTTTTGCCAATGGCAATCTGAAGAACGATGCATTCAAGAATATGCGTGACAAGACCTGCGACCGCACGGCGCCTAGTCTTCGTCATGGTGGTGATCTGGAGGGAATCCGCCAGCATCTGGATTATTTCAACCAGTTGGGCGTAACTGCCCTGTGGTTTACTCCGGTTTTGGAGAACGACAGTCCTAATGATGGAAAGAACAGTACCTATCATGGTTATGCCACCACCAATTACTATCGTGTAGATCCACGCTTCGGCACCAACGAGGAGTACAGGCAGCTTACTGCTGAGGCTCACAAGAAGGGATTGAAGGTGGTGATGGATATGATTTTCAACCACTGCGGTTTCGATCATCCTTGGGTAGCTGATATGCCATCGAAGGATTGGTTCAATGCTCCAGAATGGCTTGCTCCGGAAAATCAGACTCCTGAGCATCAGAAGAAGATAGGTACCGTGGATGGTGCAGCCAAGGTGAACGACAAGTATCTGCAGACCAGTTATAAGTTGACTCCTGTGCTCGATCCATACGCCAGCAAGGTGGATTTCACGGAAACCGTGGATGGCTGGTTTGTGCCAAGTATGCCAGACTTGAACCAGCGCAATCCTCACGTCATCAAATATCTGATTCAGAACAGTGAGTGGTGGATAGAGACCGTTGGCATCGATGGCATCCGCATGGATACCTATCCATATGCCGACCGTGATGCGATGGCACACTGGATGAAGGTGCTGGGCGAGGAATATCCTCACTTCAATACCGTGGGCGAGACTTGGGTAACCGAGCCTGCCTATACTGCCGCTTGGCAGAAAGACAGCAAACTCTCAGAGAAGAACAGTTATCTGCCAACCGTGATGGATTTCGCCTTCTTCGACCGCATCAACAGTGCGAAGAACGAGGAGACTGATGACTGGTGGAACGGTATGAACCGCATCTACAACGTGTTCTGCTACGACTATCTCTATCCGAACCCAAAGAGCGTAATGGCATTCGTTGAAAATCACGATACCGACCGCTTCCTGGGTGAAGGCAAGGATACCCTGGCATTGAAGCAGGCACTGGCACTTCTCCTCACCGTCAACCGCACCCCACAGCTCTATTACGGAACCGAGGTGCTGATGAATGGTACCAAGAGCGTAACCGATGGCAACGTGCGCAAGGACTTCCCTGGAGGTTGGGCAGGTGACAAGCACAATGCCTTTACTGCCGAAGGAAGAACACAGGCTGAAAACCAGATGTTCGACTGGCTCAGCCGATTATTGCATTGGCGCCAGGGCAACGAGGTCATCACCAAGGGCAAGCAGACCCAGTTCTGTCCGCAGAAGGGTGTGTATGTCATCGCCCGTCAGTACAAGGGAAAGAGCGTGATGACCATCATCAACGGCAAGAAGGAAGCCAACGAACTGAATGTTTCCCGCTATGCGGAAATCATTGGAAATGCAGAGAAGGCCGTCGACGTAACCACCGGACGTACCGTTTTGGTCAACAAGAACATCAAACTCCGTCCACGTCAGGCGATGATACTCGAATTTTAAAATATTCAATCATTTCATACCTATTGGTGTAAATTTACACCGATAGGTATTTTTTTCTCCTAAACATTCTTTTGTTTCAATTATTCTTTGTACTTTTGCACGCATAACCTATATAGACAAATGATTAGATACATTTTTTCCATCATAGCAGCATTCTTCATAACTTTGAGCACTTTTGCCCAAGGCGGCTTACCTAGTCGCTTTAATGTAAGCTACCTCAACATGGCAGCAGGAATGCCTAATAATTTTGCCGATGATATCTTTCAGGATTCTTACGGCTTTGTGTGGATCAGTACCCATGGTGGTGGACTGGTGCGTTACGATGGCTTTAACTTCGTGAACTTCGGATTGGGTTCCAATGGCATCAGTTTGCGAAGCAATAGTTGCCGCAATGTGTATGAAGACCATTTCCGTCGCCTCTGGATTGCCTTCGAGGAAGGTCCACAGGTGCTAGACCTCAATACCATGCAGCCCATCGTTCCTCCTTGCGAGAACGAGAAGGTGGAGGCTCAGCTCAGGAAGGCATTGAAGAACCTTTGTACCCGAATGTATTGCGATGCCAAAGGCAATGTCTGGATGGTTTCCATCAACCTCCTTACCCGTTTCGGCTTTAATGAAAAGGGCGAGGTGAACAGCGTCTTGTCTGTTGCCTATCCTTTCAATGCGCCCGACCTGGGACTTAGCGATGTATATCGCCGGGGAACGGTGGTGTTGTGCAACAATGGTGTGGTGAGCGAGTTCTCGGTAAAGAACAATAAGTTGGTTGCCAGGGATATCTCCTCTATGTTCCCACCGCTCGATGGACGCTATGCCGGTGCAATCATCTCTTATCATGGTAAAATCTGGATTGCCACCAACCGTGGTCTCTTCAATAGCGCCAAGCAGCAATATCATTGCTCGGCTACTGACCATTCGCTCCAGCACGAAGTGGTGACGAGTCTTGCTGTCACTCCGGATGATAAACTCCTGGTTGGTACGCTCTGTGGCGTGGACATCATCAATGACAAAACTGGCGGGATTGAGCACTGGAATAGTTCTTCTGCAGTTAATCCGTTGAGTAGTAACTTCGTGAACAGTCTCTTTGCCAAGAACGGACAGATATGGGTGGGCACGGAGACGGGTGGTGTCACCAAGTTGGCTCCCCGCCAGTTGCAGCTCGAATTCTATCGCCATGATGCCTCTAACCCGGGAAGTCTTTCTCCCAATGCCGTCAATGCCATGTATGCAGCATCCGATGGTACGCTGTGGGTAGGAACCGTGGAAGGTGGACTTAACTCTCTGGCTCCTGGTGGCAAGAGCTTTATTCATTATACCGTTACCAATTCCGGTTTGCCTCATAACAGCGTGTCTACTCTTGCTGCCGACAACCGTGGCAACCTCTGGATAGGAACCTGGGGTGCGGGCTTTGCCGTGATGAACCTCAAGCAGCCGGGCAAGATTACGCCGCTTGTGGTGGATGGAAGATTTCAGCGTCTGCTCCTGTTTGCCGGTGCCATGGCTTACGACCCTATCAATGATGGCATGTGGCTGGGCACCAACGACGGTCTCTTCTTCTACGATATGAAGCGGCAGCAGATTATCGAGCCATTTGAGGGATGCCTCAATGTGCGTGGCTGCATCGGAAGTCTCATTACCCGAAATGGCAAGCTTCTGATGGGTTGTGTGCAGGGTATGGTAGAGGTGAACCTGAAATCCCGCCATGGCAAGGATGCCTTTGACGTGCAGTATCATCCTTATAAGCTTGATCATCCTGAGAGTGGGGTGATAGATAAGATTATCTCCTTCTGCCAGGCTAAGGATGGTAAGATCTGGCTGGGCAGCAATGGCTATGGCTTATACTGCTACCAATATAATAAGGAGGGAAAAGCGGAAGTGAAATCATTCACCACCAGCAATGGATTGGCCAACAATACCGTCAAGGGTATCGTGGAGGACAACCAGGGCATGCTGTGGATTGCTACGGACAACGGACTTTCGGTTTTCAATCCGGATACGGAGACCTTTACCAGTTTCTATAAGAATGATGGCCTGCTCAGTGCCCAGTTCTATTTCAATGGAGCCATCCGCAATGCAAAGGGCGAGATATTCCTGGGTACGGATGGGGGTATGATGGCGGTGATGGGAGCTAACCCTTCCGTGCATGAAGTAGGCAAACTGCGCTTCACCGAACTCCTGGTAGATAATCAGCCAGCCTTTGCAGGCAGCGATTATCTTGATGATGATATCTCTATCGCTAAGAGAATCTGCATCCACGAGAGCGATAAGTCGTTTACCATCAACTTCTCTGCACTCAACTATGGCAGCGAGACCCAGGGTGTGTATCTCTATCGCATGAAGGGATATGAGAACGAATGGGTTCAGTTGAAACCGGGACAGCATAGTGTGCGCTATTCCACTTTGCCGGCAGGCAAGTATGAGTTTGAGGTGAAATACATCCCTACCATCGATTCCAGCAACGAGCAGGTCATCTCCATTGCCGTGAAGGTGACGCCTTACTTCTGGAAGAGCTGGTGGTTCATTACCATAATAGTCATCGGCATCATCGCTTTGGCTCAGTATGCCTATATCCGCAAGTTGGATAAGATGCGTGAACGTGAGGTGGAAGCCTTATACCGTCCTATCGAGGCTGCCTTGAAGGATAGTGACGAGCCTGGCAAGCTTCAGAGTCGTATCCAGATGATTCTGGAAAACCAGAAACGCTATCAGGAAAGTCAGCAGAAAACCATCGAGGCGGATAAGAAGGAGGTGGCTGAACATACCAAACCGTTTATGGATTCCATCATGGAAGTGATGGAGAAGAACTATGATAACTCCGAGTTTGGCGTTCAGGAACTCGCCGATGCGATGGGAATGAACCGGAGCATCTTGAGCAAGAAACTCAATGCGGAGTGTGGATTGCCTACGGCGCAGTTTATCCGTAACTATCGCCTGGATATTGCCAAGAAACTGATTATGGAGAATGTGGCCAATCGCAACATCACCGAGATTGCCTATCGTGTGGGATTCAACGATCCGAAATACTTCACCCGTTGCTTCACCAAACAGTATGGAGCCTCTCCATCTTCCTTCAGGGAATAGAGTTTTTTCTTCACTTTGATGAATAATAGTACATCTGCTAAGTCTGCATGGCAAAATCAGACTTGGCAGATGTTTTTTTAATGTTACTTTTTCTTTTGAATATGTTAAAAATGCTGTGTGGGTACACAAGGGGTGGATAACTGAGGAAATATAGTATAAATCCACCTTTTATGCGTTTTGTCCACCTATAAATTTCGATTGTCCACCCGCTATTATGTGATTAATTGTACTTTTGCCACCACAAAACAATGTTTGATATCGAGCAATCGATTTAAAAACTGGCAAGAATAAACAAAATCATAAACCTAAAAATAATAAGCAATGAGGAAACAATTATTCTCTATGATGCTATGCCTGGGAGCTGTTGGTGGTGCTTCTTTTGCTACCCCAATGACAGCGATGGCTGCTGTAGCACAAGATCAGGTGATTACAGTAAAGGGACAAGTTGTAGATGATCAGGGTGAACCTATGATCGGTGCAACAGTCAAGACAAAGGATGCCAAGACCGGCGCAGTTACCGATTTAGACGGTAATTTCCAGATCCGCGTCAAGGCAAACGCAACTCTTATCGTAAGCTATTTGGGCTTCAAGGAGCGTGAAATCGCTGTACGCGGACGCGCCATCCTCGAGCCTATCCAACTTTCTACAAACGATAACTTGCTCGACCAGGTGGTTGTAGTAGGTTATGGTACACAGAAGAAGGCCGACCTTACCGGTTCCGTTTCTATCGTGAACGCTGAGGAGATGAAGAAGGTATCTAACTCCAACATCTCTACCATGCTCGAAGGTAAGGTGGCTGGTGTACAGATTACATCCGACGGTCAGCCTGGTGCCGACCCTAGCGTACGTATCCGTGGTATCGGTTCTTTCGGTAGCACGGCTCCTCTCTATGTCATCGACGGTGTGCCAATGGGTACCACTATCCGTGACTTCTCTCCAAATGATATCGAGACCATCCAGATTTTGAAGGATGCTTCTGCGGGTGCCATCTACGGTTCTCGTGCTGCCAATGGTGTCGTTATCATCACTACCAAGAATGGTAAGAAAGACCAGCCTCTGAAGGTGAACTACTCGGGTTACTTCGGTGTTGACCAGATTCCTGGCGATGTATATGACGTGATGAACGCCGACCAGTATAGCAACTACCTGGGTCAGGCTTGTTCTAACTCCAACACTCCTCTGCCTGGTGGTTACAAGATGGGCGAGGATGGCAAGTATCACTTCCAGGATGCTACCAATACAAATTGGTTTGACGAAGTGTTCAAGACTGGTATCCGCCAGAATCACAACGTAGCCCTCAGCGGTGGTAGCTCTCACAGTACTTATAATGTATCTCTCGACTACTATAACCAGAAGGGTACCTTGGAAGGTGCAGGTCCTAACTACGAGCGTTATACAGCCCGTGTCAACAACACCATGGACACCAAGTTCGTGAAGTTCCGTACCAGCATGGTTTACTCTCACTCTAACCAGGACAACATGGGTCTTTCCAATGCCTCAGAGTATGTTCAGGGTCTTTATGGTGATGTAACCAACGTGCTCCGTGGTACACTCTTGATGCAGCCAACTATCAAGGCTTACGATAACTCAACATGGGTTCTCGACAGTCAGGTGGGTGCAGCCAATGCTTATCGCTACGATGCCTATGGTTATGGTGTTTACTATGATGGCATCCACGGAGATATTTCAGCTTCTAACCCATTGCTGGTTAATAACCTCCTGCAGCGCAATACCTTGGTTGACCGCTTCGTAGGTACAGCTTCTGCTGATGTTGACCTGTTGGGTATGGTAGGTATCAAGAGCAAGAACCATGGTCTTCACTATAATGTAAACCTCTCTTACAGCAAGACTGAGGCAAAGGATAAGACCTGGATTCCTTCCTGGATTCAGAGTAACCGTGTATATCTTGCCAAGGAGAACGAGCGCCTTACCAAGGGTTCACGCAACTACAGCGATGCCTTGGTTGAGAATACCATTACATACGATGGAAAGATTGGCAAGCACAATATCAACCTGCTTGCCGGTATGACATACGAAGAGGAGAATACCAACCTCCTGACAGGTTGGGGTATCAACTTCACAGAGCCATACTTCCTCCAGCTTCAGAATGCCAAGAACACTTACTCTGAGTCATACGAGTACAAGCATAGTCTGGCTTCTTACGTAGGTCGTTTGAACTACAACTATGATGAGAAGTATCTGCTTTCTGCAGTAGTACGTCGTGACGGTAGCTCCCGTTTGAGCAAGAACATCCGTTGGGCAACCTTCCCATCTGTATCTGTAGGTTGGCGTTTCGATAAGGAGAAGTTCTTCCCTATCAGCCGCGACATCGTTAATATGTTCAAGGTGCGTGCCAGCTACGGAGAACTCGGTAACGAGAACATCGGTGAGTACCAGTACATGGCTACCATGAACCGTAACAACATGACTTACAGCTTCGGCAACAGTCCTGTAACCGGTTCTGCCGTTTCTACCTTCGTGAACAACGATATCGCATGGGAGAAGAAGAAGACTACCAACGTGGGTATCGACCTCGCGATGTTCAACAACCGTCTGGAGTTCACTGCCGAGTGGTATAAGAACAAGTCAGAAGACTTGCTTTACTCTGTTCCTGTTCCTGCACAGACTGGTGTATCCAACACCTCTGTAACCATGAACGCTGCCTCTATGGAGAACAGCGGTTTCGAGTTCAGTGCAACCTATCGCAACCGCGACCACGCCTTCAAGTATGATATCAGCGCCAACGTAAGTACCTTGAAGAACAAGGTAACTTCTCTGGGTATCGGTAAGGACTCTTACATCACTGGTGCATACGCTACCTACGTAGGTCAGGAGATCGGTCAGTTCTATGGTTGGGTTTACGAGGGAATCGCCCGTACACAGGATGAACTTGATGGACATGCAACCCAACAGGGAGCCAATGTTGGTGATTGTCTCTACAAGGATATTTCAGGTCCTAACGGAGAACCTGATGGAGTTATCGATGCTTACGACCAGACCGTATTGGGCAGTGGTCTTCCAAAGGTAAACTTCGGTTTGAGCACTCACATGGAGTATAAGGGCTTCGACCTCAACATCTCAACCTACGGAGTTTTGAATTATCATGTATCAGATGATATCTATAATAGCTTGAATTCTTGCTACGGCTATGGTAACAAGGAAGTAGGCATGCTGGATGCCAACCGCTGGTCAGAGGATGGCACCTACCTTTCAAGTGTTCCACGTACCTACGCTGCCAACAATGCAACATTGGCATGGAACGACCTCTTCAGCTCTCGCAAGATTCAGAATGCAGCTTACTGGAAGATTGCCAACGTAGAGTTGGGCTACAACTTCCCAGACAAGTGGTTTGGTGGATATGTCAGTGGTGTACGTCTCTATGTATCAGCACAGAACCTCTACACCTTCACAGGCTATCATGGATATAATGTGGACTACGCCGGCGGTACCTTTACCCCAGGTTACAACTTCTGCTCTTTCCCAAGTGCTAGAACATTTATGGCAGGTCTCCACTTCACATTCTAATAATGAGAATTAACAAGAATAAAAATCATTATTTAAAAGGACATTTGATATGAAACTATATAAATTATCATTAGCTCTCTTCCTTGGCCTCGGTGCTATGGCTACCACATCTTGCGAGGACAAGTTGGATGTTACCAATCCTAACCAGCAGACCACCGGTACCTTCGGTTTCAATGCTGATGATCTGGAAGAGTGCGTTATTGCAGCATACAACCATATTCGTATGGAAGGTTCTTCGGCACGTGTGGGTTATACCCTCGATGTGACACGTGGCGATGAGGTATGGAACTCATCACAGGTATGGTACATGCCATTCGATGACATGGACGACCCTGTGACAGACGAAATCTCCATGTGGCCTTGGCGTGAGGCTTACTATACTATTAATGTATGTAACTTCATTCTTTCACGTACCACAGGCGATGATGCTTCGCTCAGCGAAAGCATGAAGCGTATCAAGGGACAGGCTCTCTTCCTCCGCGGTTATTCATACTATACATTGGCAGGATATTACCAGAATCCTGCGTTGATTACTGATTATGCCAACTATTCTACTCTGGATGGTCTCTATGGCAAGAACAGTACTTATGATGAGGTGCTCGATCAGGTAGAGAAGGACTTCTCAGAGGCAATGACTCTCCTCCCATCACGTGATGAGGGTGGTGAGTGGGCCAAGGGCCGTGCTACCTGCGGTGCTGCTGCCGGCTACTATGCCCGCACTCTGATGCAGCGCCATAAGTATAGCGATGCGCTCACCGTACTCAAGGACATCATGAATAAGAAGTATGGCTCTTACAAGCTGATGGCCAACTATGGCGACAACTTTCGTGAGGGTTCTGCTTACGAGAACAATGCCGAGAGCCTCTTCGAAATCCAGTATCTCGACTACGGTTCACAGGGTGTAGATGATGAGTGGACTCCTGTTAATACCAGTCCTAATGCTACACAGGGTCATGCCGTAGAGTCTAACTTCGCTCCAGGTAGATTCGGTGGATGGGCAGACCTCTCTGCTTCTCCATGGTTGTACAACCTCTTCAAGCAGGAGCGTACCACAGCAGGTAAACTGGATCCACGTCTCTACTGGACCATCGGTACCTACGAGAATGATTGGGAAGGATTTGAGAATGGCAACGTGGCTTACACCACCCAGATGACGGCTACTGATACCATCGTAACCAACAATAACTATGGTGGCCTTCCTATCGCTAAGTGGACCAATTTCCGTACCAACCTTTATGATAAGGTGACAACCGGTCTTCATTGCGGTATCAACCTCCGTATGATGCGTTACTCTGACGTTTTGCTTCGTGCTGCAGAGTGCGAGAACGAGGTGAACGGTCCTACACAGCAGGCTATCGACTGGATTAACCAGGTTCGTGAGCGTGCCAACCTGAAGGATTTGAGTCTCTCAGACTTCGAGACCAAGGATAAGCTCTTCGAACAGATTGCCAATGTAGAGCGTCCAAAGGAGTTCGGTTGCGAGTATGGTCGTGGTTTCGATTTGATTCGTTGGGGATTCTTCTATGATCAGGGTCGTTTGGCTCAGTTGAAGGAGCACGGAACCTTCCGCCGTTCTATTTACGATGTCAAGGAGCCTGTTAGCTACTCTATGGTAGGTGCTGACCCTCAGGTGAAGAGCTCTTACGATACATACGTATCAGGTCATGAGTTCTTGCCTATCTATCAGGGCTTGCTGAACGACAACCCTAACCTGACAGGTAACTCGGCTAATACGAATACAGATAACTCAACCGATTTCTTCGGAAGAGGTTGGACTGTTCATCCTGTAGTAAATTTGAGCAAGTAACAATATTCATGATCATATAAAATAGAATAACAATATGAAACACCTAAATAAATTAGCATCTGTCTTCTGCGTAGCAGCCATGGGCTTGACTGCGCTGACAGGATGCGAGGGAAGTGACATGTTTAGTGTCAACTCTCCTGATTGGCTTTCTGAAAAGATTGACTCAATCGAAAAGTCAAAGGTTTCAACTGAGGAGGTGCTCGTGGGTATGAACGAGGATGTTTATACTGTGGGTAACACAGATTTCTCTTCAGGATTCTGGAGTTCCTTCTCTAAGTATTATGTGGTTCAAGACAACCAGAAGTGGAATGCCGTGTTCAATCTGAACATCAATCCTTCTGCAACTAACACCTATAAGAACTTCGCCCTCATCATTACCAATGATGTGGATCGTGGTGGAACAGGTTATACCGAGTATGGTGCTATCCGTTTTGATAACCAGCCAAGCGGTAACTCTGAGTGGGGTGACCATATCGACAGAAGCTGCGTGCAGAGTAATCTCACCTTTGAAACTGATACAGACAAGGGTGTAGATAAGTTGGGTGGTAAGGTAACATTGACGGTTGACCGTTCCCGTGTAGATACTTTCATGGTGAAGATTACCAATGGTACTGTTACCAAGACCTACATTCAGCCATCTAAGATTGCTAATCTGAATGCTGACGAGAGCAATACCAACATCCGCTGCTTCCTGGTTCCTGAGGGATCATTCATTGATTTCCAGCAGAGCAACGTAGAACCTATCGGCGGATATACATCTGCCCAGGATAAGGCTCCGGTTTCTATGGTGTTGAACAATGTTCCTGCCGAGGTTGACAAGGGTACAACGCTTGAAGAGGCGATGCAGAATGTTTCTGCTACGGTTACCTTCGAAGAGGGTGTGACCAAGGTGATTCCTGCCAGCGAACTGCTCTTCTCTGCCATCAATGATATGGATGAGGTGGGTGAAAAGACACTCATCGCTATCTATAACAAGACTTTCAAGGGTGAGAATGCGGCTACTCCTATCGTTGCCAATGCCAAGTTTAATGTGGTGGCTGGTATCAAGACGATTACCGTTACTCAGGCACCAACCCGCACCAACTACTACTATTATAACTCAGCAGCAGTTGATGGAGTAGAGCATACTTTGGCTTTCGACCCAACAGGTATGGTGGTTAATGCTACATACGTAGAGGGTGAACCTGGTGTCATCGACAACTCTAAGTTGACATTCTCTAGAATCCCTGCTACTGCGGGCAAGCACGAGGTGACTATCACTACAGAAAACGGACGTACTGCTACCGTAGAAGTAAATGTGGCTAAGTCTGCTGTCAAGGCGGTTACTCCTAGTCCTGTTTCTCTCGGTGCAGAGGATTGCTCTACTGCCTGGTGGACAGAATTTACAAATGATTTGAAGATTCCTGCCGGTGAGACATTCGAGTTCAACTTCACCAACTATTCTAGTGGTGCAGGCAACTGGAACAACTATGTGGTCATCCTCCGCAAGGCTGATTTGGCAGAATATGCTGTGGTTCGTGCCGACAACTATGGTTGGGGTAATGGTTATGCAGCTTGTACTCCTGTCGGAACACAGGGTGATTGGGCTACCTGGCTCGCAACCATGAATGGTGCAAAGGTGAAGTTGTTCGTAACCAACTGTAACAACGGTACTGCTGATATCCAGGCTATTGTAACGGGTAATGATGGCAGCGTGACAACCCAGAGCTACTTGGGTATCAACACCATTGATCCTAGCGACCTGAATGTGGCATTCACAGTTGACAGCAGCCATTTGAAGTTCGATTCTGCAGCAGCCCGCAAGCACTATACCCGTGCTCACCGCAGATAAAACATAAAACGTGGTTCATGTAGATATTTGGAAACAATAAAGGCATGACCTATGAGAACATACACATTCCATAGGTCTGCCTTTTTGTGGTTTTCTGAAATCCCACCACTTTAGCTCAAATAATATATTAATCTTAGAAATGATGAAGAAATTATTACTCTCAATGATGGGGCTTGCTGCCATCGGTGCAACTGCCCAGACGCAGGTTGTCGATAACGACCTGACTAATGCTTATACATCGAGATCGTATGGTAATCGTGTCACCTGTCACGACCCATCCATCGTGGTAGACGACATTACCAACCCTAGCTCGCCTACCTATTATATATATGGCTCTCACCTGGGAAGAGGCAAGACTACTGCTGCCAAAAACTATCAGGAATGGTCCACATTCAAGGCGGGCGAGGAGGCTACAGGCAATGTAAACAGCCTCTTTGCCAACAAGCAAGGCACCTTGGTAAACTATGCCAATGCTTATGCTTCTCATCTCATCACAGAGGTGAAGAACTGCAAGGGCGAAACCGTGAAGTTCGGCAACTTCAATGCTCATGGCTGGCAGTATAAGGGCAATAACGTGCAGGGTATGCAGTGGGCACCAGACATCGTATACAACAAGACCATGAAAAAATGGTGCATGTATATGAGTCTGAATGGTGACAACTGGTGCTCTTCCATCGTATGCTTTGTTTCAGATAACATCGAAGGGCCTTGGGTTTACCAGGGTCCGGTGGTGTTCTCCGGTTTCCAGGGCTCATACGCTCACAACTCATACGCAGCAGCTGATGACTGGAAGCATACCGATTTTGCCATCGCCACTGGCGAAACCGCTCTTCCTACCCGCTATAAGGTAAGCAAGAGTTGGGGCTCCTATTGGCCAAACTGTATCGACCCATGCGTCTTCTATGACGACAACGACAATCTCTGGATGAGCTATGGTTCCTGGTCGGGTGGTATCTTTATGATTAAGTTGGATAAGACCAATGGTCTCCGCGACTATACCTATACCTTCCCTTACGAGGTGAATGGCAAGACCACCACTCCGGGTGCTGCCAGTGCCAACTGCACCAGCGACCCTTACTTCGGTAAGAAGATTGCCGGCGGATATTACGTATCGGGCGAGGCAAGCTATATTCAGAAGATTGGCAAGTACTACTTCCTCTTCATGAGCTATGGTGGCTTGACCAGCGATGGCGGTTACCAGATGCGCATCTTCCGTTCAGAGAATCCTGACGGACCTTTCGTAGATTGCTATGGCACATCGGCACTCTTCAAGAGTTATAAGATGAACTATAGTTCTACCACTGCCGACAACCGTGGCGTATTGCTCTTTGGCGGTTATCAGTGGGATGCCATGAGTGGTGCTGAACTTGCACAGGGTCACAACTCTGCGTTCGTTGATAAGCAGAATCGTTCTTTCGTGGTTTATCACACCCGTTTCAGCAATGGTGGCGAAGGTCATCAGGTGCGTGTTCATCAGCTCTTCCTCAACGATGAGGGCTGGTTGATGGCAGCTCCATTCGAGTTTGACGGCGAGACCATCACCGATGAGGCGATTGCATCCAAGGCATCTATCGCAGATGCCGATATCGCAGGCGACTATCAGTTTATCCGTCATCAGTATGGTCAGAATACCAAGGCAAAGGCTTTCGAGACACCAGTCAACATCACCCTCCATGCCGATGGAACCATCACCGGTGCTGAAAAGGGAACCTGGAAGCGCACGGCGGGTACTGATTACATCTACCTGACCATCAACAATGTGGTTTATCGTGGTGTATTGGTGAAGCAGACCATCGACTATACCAATATCCCAGCCATCGCCATTTCTGCTCTCTCATCATCAAGCGGCAGTCTGACTATCGGACAGAATAGCTTTACCTATCAGCAGGAGGTTTGGGCAGTAAAGGCTGATGCCAAGGCAGCCATCAAGTACACCCTCAACAAGCTGACAGTGCCATTCTCTAATGGAGCAACCTTGAATGCGGCTCCTACTTTGCCAACCCAGGGCAAGATGGGCGCAAAGATTGCCTGGAAATCGAGCGATACTTCTGTATTGACCGATGACGGCAAGGTGAAGGGCAAAGGCAAGGTTACTCTGACCATGACCATCAGCAAGGACGACTATGAGTATGTGAAGGATTACACCCTGAATATCGATGCTGAGGCTGAGGAAAGTACTCCGGTTTATTATCCTGTTTCTGCACTGAAGAATACAACTTCTGCTTGGTGGACCAACTTCTCGGCAGATTATAAGTTGCAGGCTGGTAAGAAGGCTCAGTTTAAGTTCTATAACTATAGTAATGCCACAAACAACTGGTGCAACTGGGCTTTGTATGGTGCCAACAAGACACATGGTGTGGCTGGCTATACCGAGTATTTCGGTATCCGTTGTGATAATTGGAACAATACCACCAATTCTAACACTGGGTGTGTAAGCAATTATGTTTGGGATACCTTCAAGAATGATATGAACGGGTCTTTGGTTGACATGACTGTGGAGTATGCTGCTAATGGTGTCTTCAAGATGACAGCCACAATCACAACTACCAGTAAGAAGGTATATAACTACTCATTCTCAACCACCATCGCCAGCAAGCCTAGCCAGCTTAACCTGTTCTTCGTAAACGAAGGCTCTTACATCGATGGATCAAGCCTTGTAGATACAGGCATTGCAAGCCCTATCATCTTCCAGAAGAAGACGGATGGCAAGTGGTACAACCTGGCTGGTCAGCAGGTAGACAAGAGCTACAAGGGTGTAGTTATCGTAAACGGAAGAAAGTTTGTTAACAAGTAATCCTCTTATATCTCTTATATATTATAAATAGGTATATATATAATAAGGTGTAATCGTATGAAGATGAATATAACTAAAATACTTTTGGGAGCAGCAGTCTTGATTGCTGCTCCTGCTGTTAGCGGGGCAGGCGAAGCGAGGGCGCAGAATGCTCCTCAGGAGCCAATAGTGGTAGAGACCCCTATGGTACACGACCCCGTGATGGCGTATGAGAATGGCAAGTACTATCTCTACTGTACGGGACATGGCATCACGCAGATGACATCCACCGACCGCAAGCATTGGACTTTAAGTAGGGAAGGCGTGCTGAAGAATCATGAAATTCCCGCTTGGACTCATGATAGTGTGCCGGGCTTTGAAACCCATATCTGGGCTCCGGATGTTATCCGTTTCAAGAACAAATGGTATTTGGCTTATTCCTGTTCCACTTTTGGCAAGAATACTTCTGCCATCGGTTTGCTGAGCAATACCTCCTTATCTGATAAGGATGGATGGAAGGATGAGGGCTGCCTCGTTGCCTCTAAGGGTGATAGAGACAACTGGAATGCCATCGATCCGAATTTCATCGTTGATGAGAAGGGAAATCCCTGGATGACCTGGGGATCCTTCTGGGATGGTATCCAGATGATTAAGTTGGATAAGAAGACGATGCATGTCAAGAAGGGTGCCAAGCCTCAGACCATTGCCCGCCGTCATGCCGTGGGCGATGTATCGGCAGAGCCGAATCCTACCTCTAAGTTTGCCGGCACCAATGCCATCGAGGCTCCTTTCATCATGAAGCATGGTGGTTATTACTATCTCTTCGTAAGTTGGGATTACTGTTGCCGTGGCATCAAGAGCAACTATCGTGTTGCCGTGGGCAGGAGCAAGAAGGTGGCTGGTCCTTATCTGGATAAGGAGGGCAGGGATATGCGCAATGGCGGTGGCACCTTGCTGCTGGAAGGCGACAAGAAGGAATATGAGGCGATGGGTCATTGCTCAGCCTACTCCTTCCCTGATGGCGATTACTTCTTCTGCCATGGTTACAGTGTGCCGAAGAATGGTGCCAGCATCCTGGTTCAGAAGAAAATCAACTGGTCTAATGATGGATGGTTGACATTGGAATAAAAAAAGTTCTTATCCATAGTAGAAAGTTATATTCATAACCTTTGAATGTGTATTCAAAGCCTTTGAACTTAAGTTCAAAGCTTTTGAACATAAGTTCGGAGCTTTTGAACATAACTTTCTACTATGGATAAGAACTTTTTTATTGGTAATAAAAGTTTTTTGGAAGTTCACCAATCTTTATCGGTTTATGATTAGATTTCTATGAGTATAGAATTGAAGTGTTAAAACCGGGTTAAAATAGTGTTTATTCCGCTACGAGCGATAAAAAAACGGTTTCGTAGCGAAATAAACGCTATTTTCTTTCGCTATTTCCGAAATTAGTTGTATATTTGCAGCGAACCAATTGTGTATGATTATGTGTGAAATTATAGGTAGAAAAAAGGAAATAGCAGAACTGGTGGGTAATGACTATTCCGATATATTCAAGGCATCAGTAACTCTGGATGATTTGTTTATGTAAAATAAGGCGTTCTTCATTATTTTTTCTTATTTTTGTGCGCTCCGAAAAATAACGCGACTGGGTTGTGGAAATGGGGAAAATAAAATAGAGAAAAATAGAGTTAATAGAGAAAAAAAGAATAAAATAGAGGAAATAAAGAAAATAGAGAAAAATCAATCGCAATATAAGAAATGAATAAATTAAAAGCATTATTGGGCTTTGACCCAAAGACTACTACGGTCAAGACTGAGTTGATAGCTGGTATGACTACCTTCTTGACCATGTGTTACATCCTGGCAGTGAACCCTACCATCCTTGCAACCACAGGTATGGACAAGGGTGCTCTCTTTACTGCCACAGCCATTGCTTCTGCCATCGCCACCTTCTTGCTGGCTTTCATGGCAAAACTGCCTTTCGCCCAGGCTCCTAGTATGGGACTGAATGCCTTCTTCGCCTTCACCCTTTGTCAGGCGATGGGCTTGACCTGGCAGCAGGCTTTGGCGGTATTGCTCGTAGAGGGTATCATCTTCCTTGCCATCACCTTCCTCAATATCCGCGATAAGATATTGGAGTGTATTCCGAAGAACCTTCGATTCGCCATTTCGGCAGGTATTGGTATGTTTATCGCCTTTATCGGTTTGAAGAATGCGGGCATCATTACTGCCAATGCGGATACTTTCGTGCAGCTCGGCAAGTTTACACCAGTCAGCATCCTGGGTCTCATCAGCATCCTGCTCTGTGGCTGTCTGATGGCGAGAAGAGTGAAGGGCTCCCTGTTCATCGCCATCATCATCTCTACCTTGATTGGTATTCCGATGGGTGTAACCCAGTTCTCTGACAACTGGATGCCGGTATCTACACCTCACAGCATTGCTCCAATCTTCTGCCAGTTCGATTTCTCGGGCTTCTTTACACCAAAGATGTTTATGGTGGTTTTCTCCCTGTTGCTTGTCAACATCTTCGATACCATCGGAACGGTGTTGGGACTGGTTTCCAAGTTGGGTATCAAGGAGAATGAAAAGGGTGAGATTCCGGGCGTAAAGGAGGCGATGATGAGTGATGCCATCGGTACCACAGCCGGTGCCCTGCTGGGTAGCTCTACCATTACCACTTATGTGGAGAGTGCTTCGGGAGTTGCCGAGGGCGGAAAGTCGGGCTTGACATCTTTCTTTGTGGGTTTGATGTTTGTCCTGAGCATCTTTTTAGCTCCTATCTTCCTGCTGATTCCGAGTGCTGCCACCAGTGGTGCCCTGGTAATGGTGGGTGTATTGATGATTGATTCGTTCAAGAAGATTGAGTTGGAGGATATTTCAGAATCGTTCCCAGCCTTCATCACAATGATTACGATGGTGCTCTGCTACAGTATTGCCGATGGCATCTGCCTCGGCATCCTGAGTTATGTGCTCATCAAGATGATGGTGGGTAAGTTTAAGGATCTGAATCTTACGCTCTATATCCTGAGCATCTTCCTGCTCATCAATTATGCTTTCGGATAAATCAACGATAGATAAAACAATTGGCGGCAATCTGCATCACGCAGGTTGCCGCCTTCTCATTCTAACTAACTATCTATCAACTATTCAAAAAATGTATCAATATATATCGAGTATATCCAGGGCTGATGCCCTGGATGTAGTTTGTTGTTTTAATCTTGTTGCTTACTTCAATCTGATGATGTTCAGAGAGCTAGCTGGAATCTCTACCGTAGCACCATTCTTTTCTGTAGTTACGTAGTTTTCTACAGGATAGATGTTGGTAGGATTATCGATGGTGTTCTCCTCCAGACCGTTCTTGGCTGAAAGGCGGATGAGCTTGCCATCCTTGATCTCCTTGCCCTGAAGATTGATCTTCGCTGTGGTGTGCTCGGTGCTGGTGTTGGCAATCTTCAGGATTACCTCGCCCGTCTGCTCATCGAGGGTGGCTGTAGAGAAGATACCAGGAAGGGTGTTGCCCTTCAGCTTGGTGGCGAATACCTCCTTGCCATCCAACTTGGCGAAGATGCTGTCGCCCACTACCTTCAGCTCGATATCGTACCACTTGCCGGTTTCAATCTTGCCTGGGCAGGTAGCCACCTGACTCTTGGCACCATTCACGATAGACTCCACACCGTGCTGGGTATTGTTCCAGCCACCAAGGTTCAACCAGCAGTAGTTGTTCTTATCCACGTAGTTGAAGATGATGAGGAAACCCTCGTTGCCGGCATCCTTCTTCGCGCGTATCTTATATATATAGCCGTTGCTGGTAATCTCGCCCGGGTTCAGACGGATGCAGCTCTCCTCGTTGCTGGTCTGCTTGATGAGACTGCCCTCAGTCTTCCACTGTCCGTGGATGTCGGTAGGCAGTTCCTGCAAGGTCATCGGCAGCGCCTTGCCGTTTTCATCGCTGTAGCCCTTGTCCTCGAAAGATACCTGGGTGTTCCAGGTTCCCATGCCCACACGGCAGATAGCTGGCTTCACCTGGGTCTGATCATACTTGTATGGATTCTCCTGCTTCACCTTCAGTACACGGGTACCGATATTGTTCGCCATCACGTTCTGAACGTAGTAAGATGGAGTTCCGAATACCTTATCAGATGTATATTGAATCATATCCGGTGCCCACATACGGTTGTTGAGGTTGGCGAAGATAGGAGCGTAGGATGCCATGGTCACGATGTCAGAGTTGTTCTCGATGCCCATCATATAGACAGCCTCACCGAGTGCTGCATCGAGCGAACCCATATTGCCGAAGCCCTGGGTTACGGCATATTCGCCTACATAAATCTCGCTGCCCTTGCGGTCGTAGTTATCATACTTGTTGAAGTTCTCGGCAAACCAGGCTGGGTTTCTGTAGTAGTGCTCATCGAGCAGTTCTACGCTCTCGTTGCTTTCCCACTTAGGGTTGTCATCGCCCCAAGCCACCACGTTGCCGATGAGGTGCATCTTAGGATATTTCGCCAGAACGGCATCCTTGAATTTCTTGAAGCGCTCGTAGTAGTGGTCGCTCTGAGCCGCAGGATCCGGCTGGTTGTTCTCATTACCAATCTCCAGATACTCGATGTTGTATGGTTCCGGATGACCGTTCTTGGCACGCAGCGCACCATACTTGGAGGTAACAGGACCGTTGGCATACTCCAGGGCATTCATGCACTCGTCAATCCAAGGCTGGATGCTATCCACCGGAGTCATTCCGCCGTGCCACAAACCTACGTTTACTACATAGAGCGGCTTGGCATTCAGATCCTCGGCAAGCTGCAGATACTCATCAAATCCCATACCGTCGCTGGTGCGGTAGCGCCAGTTTACGTTCTTGTGTCCCGGACGCTCCTCGATAGGACCGATGGTCTTCTCCCAGTGGAATGCATTCTCAGGAGATTCCTGTCCCTCTACGTAGCAACCGCCTGGGAAGCGGACGAACTTAGGATGGATGTTATAGAGAAGCTGAGCCAAATCAGGGCGCAAGCCATTTTCACGATTCTTGAAAGTAGGAGGGAAGAGGCTTACCACGTCGAGAACGATGGTACCCTTGCCGTCGGCTATGAGTTCAAACTGCGCCTTGGCATCGTTGGCATTGGCTGTGAGTTCAGCAGTAAATTTTGTCCACTTCTTGCCTACCTTGGCATTGAGGGATGTTTCTGCATAAACCTGATTGCCCTTTGCGTTGGTGAGGCGAGCCTTCAGATTGCCCTTGTAGCTGCCTTTCGCCCAGAAAGAGAGCTTGTAGGTTCTGCCCTGAACGGCGTTGATGCCCCAGAAGCCTTCGTTGATGAGAGAGGCTGTGGCAGCTGGTTTGGCAGCAATGGTAAGTTGGAGAGCCTTGCCCTGTGCCTTGTTGAGCAATCCCTTGTTGATGAGTTGTGTCTGGATCTTTGCACCTTCCTGTGCGGAAGTTTTCCAGGTAGGGATATTCTGGTCATCATCTTCGAAGGAGCGGTTGCTGATGAGTTCGGCATAGAGACCGCCGTCAGCAGCATGGTTGATATCCTCGAAGAAGATACCATATAAATTAGGTGAAACCTTGACGCCTGGGTTAGAGGCATCTACGTTGATGGTTACTTGGGCGTTGGCAGCCAGCGTTGTGGCGAGCACAGCCGAAAGCAAAAACTGTCTTTTCTTATTCATTATCATTAATTGTTTATTTTCAGGTTTGTTTTTATTTTGTTGCTTGTTATTTGCTGGTAGCATGAAGCTGCAGCTTTTGGAAGTTACTTCCTGCTGCGATTCATACATAGCTGCAAAAGTACACAAAATATACGGAAAAGAGGTGGACAAAACGGAGAATATAGTGTAAAAGGTGGATTTTCTGCTGAAAATCCACCTTTTTATCCTCTGCTGGTTGATTAGCACGCTAGTATCATAATTCGCTTTCGTTTATTCCAGAATCAGGCGTATTGGCATCGCCTTGTAGCGGCCATTGTTATTGCCGTTGCTACCACTCACGAATCTCATATTGGATAATCCTATCCTCTTGTTGTAAACATCAAAGTATCTATACCAGAAACCATATTCAGGACTGGTGGTACTGAAGCCCTGCGTACCTGCCAGCAAAGTCTTGGTCCAGAGATTCACATGGATAGGGTTCTTATGGCTCTCGCCCTCCAAGAATCCACCCATAGGCAGATAGATGTACGGCAACTCGGAATCCACCGTCTTGATACGCACGCAGTTGTAGGTTTCTCCTAACGATGTGGACTGTGGTACCACCTCCAGATTGCCTGCATTAACTAATTCTTCGAACACGGCATCAGTTGGAATGGTATAGCCTGTTGGTGCCAAGGTGCTGGAGAGATCCTGAGTGGCATCGCTGGTGCTCTTTTTTTCAGAGATACAGAAATAGCCACCAATGGCTTTCTTGTTCTTTGCCAGTGCCACCACATCTGGGGCATAGTAACCATTGTTGGATGCACCTAGGTTGCGGTCTAACATATAATAAGTAGTGGGGGTTTCATCGGCCTTCTTTCCCTTTACTTTTACCACACCATAATAGAACCAGCCCTTCACCTTCTTCTCGTTATTCCCGTTTTTTGTCAGTTGATAATCAGTATATACCTTGGAAGACCCATCTATATAATGGAAGATACCAGTATGATAAACAGGATAAGTGATGTTGATGCCTGCCTTGTTGGTGATGGTAAATGAAGACTTCCACAAATCATTGCTTGCCGTAGTATTGGTAAGGCTTACCTTCCAATTACCATTATCTTCTTCCACTTTGATTTTATCATCCTTTTTAGTAATCTGATCACCATCAAGTTTAGGGATAAGATACGTGATATCGGCTGTTCCCACGCAGAAATGCAAACCATCATTTCTCACAGCCCCTTGCATTTCTTCAGGAGTGATGCCTTGCACACCAGTGTCCAACCAGTTAAAATAGTTGGCAGCTACGGTGGAGTTATTATACTGCATGGTTACGTTTCTCTTAGGATCCTTTCTTCTAAAATCAAAACCAGCCTGCTTAATGGTTATATCAAGAGAAAGGTCGCCATAAGTAACGGTGATGGTGCCTATACGTGGTTCCTCTGATTGGTCATTCTTTGTAAGCGTAAGCTTCAAGGTATATTTCTTACCTTTAGAAGACTTTCTGCCTGTCTCTGGTGTATCATTCACAGTCTCTTGATCATAAGTGGTTATCCAAGACGCATTCTTCTGGACACTATACAGCCAATCATCACTACTCGTTGCATCTGGCAAGGTAGTAACAATGGTTACGATAGCCTTTGTAGTGCTTGCATCTACCTCCTGATAATCGCTCACTCCCAGTTCATAGTCTTTGCAAGCTATCATTTGGGTGATTTCTGGGTTATCGTCCACCACCTCTACTTCCACTCTATTCTCTGGCAGACTCTTCTTAGCCTCTTCAAGCGTAGAGAAGCCATAGTCGTTTACCTTGGTTACCTTGATGGTATAATGGTGGTTACGGAGCAAGGCATATTGGATTTTCTCTTTAGCATCCTTGTAGAGTGCCACCTTATAATATCCTTCTCTATCATGTCCTTCACTATCCTTATAATTCGCCTTGATAATCACCATTGCCTTGCCTGCAGAAGTTTCATTTACTGCCACGGTGGTTGCGGTACCGCCACCCAATGGGTTGTCTTCCGTTCTGAGAGCGGTAGATTCCGCCAAGTCATCGGCTTTTTGCTCGGTATTATAATTGGCAGGAGCTATGGCTGCCTTGGTTGCCATGGTATAGACATACAAGCCTGCATTGGTGAAATTACTCTGGATGCTATTGTCTATCTCCAAACTAATCTTGGCGCATTGGCGCAACATCGTCACTGAAGGATTAGCTTCCAAAAGTGTATCTATTGAAATTTCACCCCAGCAGATAGGGGCATCAAGCTGAGGGTCTCTCTCCTTAGCAGCAGTGAGAGACTGCAAGTCTTGTGCCTCACTCTCCGTCATGTCGCTGGCATTGGCTACAAGATGTACATTCTTGGTACCAGCAGGTACATTGGTTATCTTTACCTTGTAGCTGCCATCAGACTGCTGTGATAAGGTAGAATTGCAATCTGCCTTGCCTAAGTATTCGTTATTATCTCCATAGAACACAGCGCAGAGCGAATTGAATGTCTCCGAGGACTCCGCTCTTGTACCAATCTGTTGCTTGGTGAAGTTGGTCAATTGAAGGGTCAAGACAAGTCCCTCGGCAGGGATTTCATCCCCGCCGAGTCCGATAGCCTCCATCGTATCCTTGCAGGAAACAAGGCTTAGGAGCAATCCAATCCATATCATTAAAAGTTTGATCTTCTTCATTGCTTAAACTGATTTATAACAGTGTTCAAATCTGATACTAATCTTATTTATTTCACATCAGAATGGCTTGCCTGCGTGCCAAGAGGAGCCATCGTAATAGCCTGTGTCATTATGCTTCTCATAGCTGTTGCCATTGAAAAGCAGGACGCTTTTTCCACCCGTATCTTTGTTGTCGCTTTTGATTCTGATGTCCTTCTCGTGGTCTCCCTTAACAGCCTTGAGGGTAATCACAGTCTTATACCAACCATTATTCAAATAATCGCATGACCAACTTTTACCCGCTGTATCATAGATGGTAAAAGACTCGCGCTCTTTATTACTGTCATCACCATTTTTGCCATTGGCGACACCATATACCTTGAACCATCCGTAAGTCTGGAATCTGGTGTAAATGGTAAAGTTGATGTTCTCAATAGTTGGCATGGCATCATATATGTTCCAAGTAGGATCTGATGTTGGATCATAGACAATCCAACCCTCTCGATCCTCATAGTCGAAGAGAGGAATACCCGGCTCCAAGTGATGAAGGCAACGATGAAGCGTATAACCTTCCCCCTGATTGGTATTGTTACTGAATATAACCAATGTTTCACCAGGTTTGATGGTCCTTTGTCCCGAAGCACCATGATCTGTAGATTTCGACTTGGCATCCTCTTGGAAGTCCTTGTAATACCACCCCACGTTCGTATAATCCGCAGCCATTTTATCACCAGGCCAGTGTCCTGTAAATTTCCAAACAGGAGAGTTGGCTACAGTTCCGGTTGTCTCACCGATCTGGGTATAGACATAGACATAATGATTGTCTGGTTGAGGTGTGTAAATTTTGTTGTTATTACACCACGAATATTCATACCATCCATCTGCCCAGTTGGTATTTCCTTTTTCCCCATTATAAGTCTCTTCCTTTTTTTCATCAGGTGTACCCTCATAATTATCAGTTCCATTACCTCCAGTATAATGTGAGCGGTCGTTGATGGCACGGAAGTTGATACGATAGTTACCTACGGCAGGCTTTACCGTTACCTTGATTTTCTTGACAAAGTTGAAGCCTTTTGCAGATTCCTTTGGCTGCACAGTGAGGTAATGTACTGTCGTGGTAACAGGGTTACTGGTTGCCACAATCTTGAAGGTTCCTTCTGGAGTATCAGGAGTCTCACAAGATGCCTGAATGGTTGACTTACCTACGGTGGAAGAGGTTCCGTTATTGGTGAAAGCCAAACCGCCCAGGTTGGTCTTAAACTGTACCACTTTGGTATTGTTGTCGCTACCCCAATAGATGGTTACTTCCTGTGGATTTACCTCAAAATAAGGAGAGGCATCATAGGCTACATCGAGATACTTCTTGATGTTGCCAGCCTTAATCCAAACCTTTGCCGTACCACTGTATTTTCCTTTATATTCGGAGAACAGAATGTCCTTGTTGATGTTGAATGTGATTCTATTCTTTACTGCATCTAGCTTGTTCAACACAATCACATCTTTTTCACCACTGGATGTTGTTACCTTTTCATCGCAACCGAAATTATCCGCTGTCAGTATTACGTTCGACTTATAGTCGATGGAGTCTGCCGTGGTAGATGTTACGCTCGCCTTGGTCTTGCTTACCCACAATGTAGTATGGTTGAAGTCGGCATCTATCTTTACAGGAGTCCAGTCCTTTACGCTCACATTACAGTCGAGGGTTGCGTTTCCCAGACTCTTGATGTTGCCGATAATTTCGTAGTAGGTGCCACGAGGGAAGGTTGGAAGCTCTGTAGTAGAACTTTCATTCTGCTTGTGACCTAATGGAATGATATACTTGTTGTCGATATTTCCATTGATGCTTCCTCCAATAGCTAGTCGTGACTGCTGGGAAGCATTGGCGATGTATCTCTCCGGCAAATAGTAAGTACCCTGGAAAAGCCATTTGGCTGCGGCGTTTGTTGGATTGGCAGAGCCTGTTACTCCTTTTTTAAGGGTGATTACATCTTGGTCGTTTATATTTGCGTTATCATCATTTCGTGTCCACGCATCACCTTGATAGTAAAGGCCATTGCTGTTGCTGGTAGAGTTAGCCTCATATTCCTTGCTCTCAAAGCCTTTTTTATAGTCATCAGAAACCTGAGACTGACTGAATTTTCCATCCCAGCATAGAGATGTGCTTGGAGATAACTGCTGCGCAAGAATGTTCTTGATTGAAAAACTTTTGCCGCTGAATACAGTTGCTTCAGCAGGATCGAAAATGAGATTCAACTTTACCTTGACACAGGTGAACTTCAGATTTGCGATAACAGTTGCTGATTTATCTGTTGCCTTGATTTCTGTTTCTTCAGTTTTGCCGTTGATATCCTTTGGCTCGTATATCATCGGGATATTCGTGCAAACAGGCATACCTGGCTTTGTTCCGATACCATAATTCAGTATTTCCTTTTTGAGATCATCTTCTTTCTCAATAGTCTGATTGCTCAATACATCACTCATATTGGCAACTACATAGATATGGTAAGTTCCTGGCTCGATGGTGAGCTGGTAATTGGCAACGTTTTCTTCCAGCATCATGCTTGCCAATGGCGCAGGAAGATTCTCTGCTACCAGCTTTCCGTGATTATTTACAGGAAAGGCGTAGAGGCGAAGATCATTGATCTGGCATTCATCTACCGTGGCATTATAGGTAGGTACATCAGAGGAACTGCTGCTGAAAGCCTTGCCGTTCGCACAGAGCACGGTTGGTACCAGCACGTGCAGGTTGCTTGACGAGTTGGGGGTATATCCGTTACCCTCCAACTCGTCGGTACAACTAACTGCAAATAAACTAGTCAACAACCAAACTATGAAACCTATATAGATATGAAATCTTCTCATGATAACTTTACCTTTTACTTTTTCCATCTCGATGCTTCCATCTCGATGAATGATTTACGATTATAAGTCGACACGCTGTATGCGCTTGCTCCAGTCGAGGATGGAGATGCCGAGTTGCATATACTGCCACTGGTCGCCTTTGAGGAAGAAGTCGAGCTTGTAGTCGTATTCTCTATCCAGGAACTCCTGTGCCGAATAGTTCATGTTCTCGAAGGCTCCTCTGCCTTGGGCGAGACAATCGGCTAGGTTGATGCGGACCACTTCCTCGCCCGTCTTCTTGTTCCAGATGCTCAGTATCGCATTCTTGTCGTTCTCGGTTACGGGATGAAGTACGACTCTACTGAACATCAGGGCTGCGATGGCTGTTCGTTCTGTTACTTTGCCATCTTGATCCTTGAATTCGGTGGTCCATGTCTTGTATGGAGTGTATCTTAACTCCTCGTCGGGGAGGAGGGAATTGTCGTAGTTGATGTAGCCGTTGGCATCGGTTATCTGATAACTGAAGTCGTCGGCATTGATGTTGGTAGGCTCGTTGAGCTGGTGCAGTCGGACGGTGAGCTGCTTGGTATCTCTGACGAGGCTGATGGTATGTTTTGTTACCTGTAAGTCTTTTACTTCTACGAGATGGTCGCTGAGTCCCTGCCAGAGTGTGTCGAGTGGGAGAGATTGATTCTCTACGACAGCTGGATTATCCTCCGGGTTGTTGCCGTCAGGGCTTTGGGCATTCTGGCGATTCGGACTGGTGCGGTCGAGCCTTACGTTCAAATCCTTGATGTCGCTGCCTTCCTGGGGAATGGCGATTTGGAATTTGGCTCCTTTAAGCGTACGGGTTTCTTCGTATTTCTTCTGGAAGGCGAAGGTGGCGAAGCGATATTTGCCCGGTTCCAGATTGATTCGCATGGCATAGTTAGGGTCCTTGAGCGGCTGTGATGTCGCATCGTTATAGGCATCATGGCGAGCAATGAAGTTGCCCTGCTCGTCGTATACGAATACGCAGAGTCCGCCCACATGATCATTGAACATGTCGGCACGCTGCACGTTGTAATCGTACTTGAACTGCAAGTCAACACCCATGTCACAAGGAGGCAGGTCGTCGTGCATCAAGTCGTTACAGCTTGTTAGCAGGCTGCCGGCCATGATGAAGCCCCATCCCATGCATATATTCCTGATCCAACTGTTAAACTTCTTGTTTGCCATGATGCTTATCTGTTTTATGAAAAAGTAAAGTGTATAAATTGATTCTTATTCTTCCGATATAGCCAGCCGCTCCTTAGCGCTAGAGCGGCTGAGCTATATATAATAATGTGAAATGGATTACAAATCGACTGTGTCTGAACGCTTAGCCCAAGAAAGGATCTTTACGCTGACGCTGAGATACTTCTCATTCTCATCATCTGGCTGATTTGGGTCTACTGGAGGCACACCTGGGTAGCCAGGACCATAGACGTTGCCAACTGTCAATTCATACCAGTTGTTACGGAGCATACCATAACGGCCAAGATACTTGTCGTTGTTGTCTCCATAAGATTCACCTGAATGCCAATCAGTCAATGAGCCGAAGTGCTTAACACGAGCGATATAGTATGTAACACCCTTTGCGTATGTATTGATACCAACCATCTCTTCTGGACGACCAGCTTTCAAGCCGAGTTTAGTATTGATTTCGGCAACGATTTCGTCACCAGTCTTTAAACCTGTGCCATACTTCTTTGCGGCTTCGAGAACTGCACCAGAAGTACCATCCTTGATATCTTCCAAGGTAATCACATGAGAACCTTCTGTTTCGAGATTTGCATAGTTAACTGTACAACCTGGGAGAACTGAAGTTGCTGCTGCATCAACTGCTTCCTTCAATTTATCTTCTTTCAGGATAGTTTTCATATTACCGATGGTGTAGAATGTTCCATCTTTCTCTGCAAGGCTAACATCAGCATCATTCTTAGGAGCATATGTTGCCTTGAAGATAACACGGGTTGTCTGACCCTGATACATGTTTGTCAAGTTAAAGGTGTTCTCTAAGCAATATACCGGATTGGTGAAGGCTTTATTAATCTCACTTGTAGCTTTGATAAAATTGAATTCTTTGTTTCTTAAGTCATCACCGTCAGTATCTGTTTTTTTGAGTAGCTCATTACTGTAGTTAGGATCCTTACCCCAATAAACTCGTTTGTTAAGACCTGTGAAACGAGCTGTAGACCAAATAGCGCCAAAATCAGAACTTAAGCCATCAATATTATGAACAGCGAATGTCTTCTTGTTTGTGATATCCAAAGCCCAATTGCTAAATGTTACTTGACTCTTTGTAGGAGCTGATGTTGCCTTGTCCATAACAGTTTTTGTTCCAGGGGCAGCAACAGTCATCTTTGCTACTCCACGCTCTACATAAACATCTGCAGCCGTTCCACTCTCAGCCTTTTCCTTTGAAGAATAAATTTTATCTTTATCAATTGTAACCAAAGTTGTTACTTTGCCAGCTTTATTCAACGGAGCATTAGCCATATAGAATTCGCCTGTTTTAGCCAATTCAGCTAAATCAGGATTCAGAATATTGTCATTCCACTTTTTATAACTTAGACCTGCAGTAGGCAATGCAATCTTTACACCACCACCAGTAATATTGTTATTGAGTAAAACCAAAACACCATATGTATTCTTAGTATCCACATTGGTAAGCTTTGCTACCAACTTTTTTGATTTTGTGACACCATCTTCTGTATCTTCCCAAGCACCCGTAACAGGTAAATTTACGCTCTCAACAAACTTGTAAGAACCTTCATCTGCACCATACTTCTGGAAGATAAGGGCAGTTGCGTCAGAAACTTTATACTCATCTTCTGTGCCTGGGTCCACTACAGCACCACCACCTGCATCTGTTGCACGAGTTCCTCTTGCACCTGAAGTAGTAGAACCACTTACTGAAGGCAAGTTGATGGTGAAAGTTGCATAACCAACACCTGCTTCATTAGTACCAGTACCTGGACCTGCGGTTCCCAGGTCCTCATTGCTTGAACAGCTTGCTGTCATAGCTGCGATGACAGCCAAGCCAAATAAATGTTTAATCTTCATAATTTTTGAAAGTTAAGCTTGTTTATAATCGTTATTCTCTAATTTTCTGTTATTCCAATTCCTTTATCTGCTTGAAGACATCTCTTACACGCTCTGCCTCTTTCGAGTTGCCTGCCTTGGCAAGATGCTTTTCGGCAGAAGTAAGATCACCTTTCTGCAAATCGGTGCAGGCGGCATTGAGATTGGCTGTCTCATCATCTGGGAAGAGACGGACAGCAATGTCGAATACCTCGTTAAACTCTGGCGAACCCGGCTCGTAAGTCTGTGCCACCAGGAACATCTCCTGTAATGACAACTGCTGAGGCTTAGTCTTCAGGATTACCTTTGCCTCCTCAATGTCGAAAGGACGAACGGTATAGGTTACCGTATAGTCGCTGTGGCGTAAACGAGGATAAATCTCACTCATGATGTAGCGATAGCTAGCCGGATAAAGCTTCTTGATTTTCTGATCCTTTGCATCGGGTGCCAATGATGAGTTGGCAACGGCAAGGATGGCAGACTTATCGGCTAAGTTGCTGGCTTCCACCTTCTTCTTGAATCCTTCCCAGTCTTCTGGGGTGGCGTGATAGGTGAAGAGCTTTTTATCGATAGTGTAGAGATTGCATACATAATTGCGCAGGGCAGCCGCACGATTGTTGGCGAGTCGCACATTGTTGTCGTAAGGACCATCCGGCGACGCATAGCCATGAATATCGATATTGGTGATGCTCACATCCTTGTCGTTCTTTACGAGGTCGATGGTGGATGTAATCTTTCTCAGCTCTGTGGCATTCTCACGGAAGTCGGCGAGGATATCGCTCTTGTTGAGCTTGAAGCTCAGGTAAGCTTCACCCTTTTCGGCTCTCACCTTGATGGCTTCAGCCTTTGGCTTCACGTAATGGTCGCGACCAATCTTGGGTATTGGGTTGATGACCGCCATCTGGGTGGTATCCTGATCCATCAGGTTGCCGCATCCGCAGAGGTCTTCCGTCATGGAGAGGTTGAAAGCCTTCATCCACTTCCTGTAGGGAAGGGTCTGTGAGAAGAGCACCTGCTGCTCGGTATCATTCCTGCGTCTCACTACCACTGCCTGGCTGTTCTTCAGTTTGCTGCTTTTGCGCAGGTATCTGATGTTCTGGTTTTTGCCATTGATGATAATGGGATTCAGGGCGATGGTATCTTCTCCGGCAATAAGCGGAGTGAAAACCAGCTGTTGCTCTGATTTGAGCTGCAGACTATCGAGATGGAGTCGGAAAGCAACCTTCAGACTGTCGCTCTTCTTCTGTGTCAAGACGCTGTCTATCAGAATCTTGCCTCCAGCCAACCGTAGCTGCGAATCATCTATCTTCTGGGCTTGGACAGTCAATGCGCTCTGTGCAAACAGAATGCAAAGGGGCGAAATGACCGCATAAAGCTTCATTTTCTTCATATTCTTCATCTTGTAAAAGAGGGTTTGATTTTGGTTTTCGCTATCTCGGTGATATTGTTTCTAGAATGCGTATATCAGGGAGAGGGCGGCTTTAGTTGGACCTACATAGTTGCGGTGGTCCTCGTTAAGACATTTGTCACATCTTCCGTAGAGCTTGTATGGGCTGTAGATGTATCCTAATCCGATGGATCCTTCGAGATTGAGGTGCTCAGACAGCAGCCATTGGTATCCGTAGGTGAGACCACCACCGACATACCAGCCTTCGTAATGTCTTCCTTTCTCTGTCTTTGGCAAGATGCCGAAAGGCAGGTCCACATTTTTGATGTTGTATTCACCTCCTAGGGCATGGATGCCGAAGAAGTGGCCTCCAAATTTCTGGCAGGTGTACCAGCGGTACTCTGGCATTACGTTCCAGTAGCGCAATTTCTTGTCGCCTGAGAACTTCCAGGGATTCAGGGCGCCGAAAAGCTGAAAAGTGCTCTTCCTGCCCGTGCCTATTTCTAGACCAGCATTGAGCGAGGTGGTTGCCAAACCAAGCAGGTTGGTCTTCAGCGCTACCTCTTGCGCTCGGGTTATTACTGTTGAGAGAATCAGCAGCAACAACATCGGTGTTCGTTTGAACAATTTCTGCTTTTTCTTCATATTTTTACTCTGTTGATTTCTTTCTTAAGGATACTGTTAGCTGTCCTATTCTTACTATTGTCATTTACTTATTATCTCAGGCTTACCCTTGTAACAAAATGAATGTCGCCGGGTTTCCTTTTCGGCTGCAAATATATGAAGATTTTCTCAAGGGGGGGTGAAAAAATGATGAAAATCCCGTAAAATTAAATGCAAACGTTTGCATTGCTGTGCGAAATGTGTGGGAGCACAAAACTTGTGAATATGATATAAGTTCCTGATATATAGAAGATAAAAAGCGAGGGTGTAAGTTGCACACCTTCGCTTATGAAACGTTGTTTTTTTGATGAATTTCTTTTTTGTGATTGGAGGAATGAAAGACCGGGAAAATCCGGCTTTTGGGGGCTATTTCAGAACTTCCATCGCCTTCTTCAGACCTCTATCCACAGCCGAAAGCAAAAACTGTCTTTTCTTATTCATTGTCTTTTGGACGAATGCACAATTGTTACTTGCCATCATCTGGCAAAGGCCAGTTGGGTGATGGCTTGCGGGCAGCTCTCATCTCCTTGTCGAATTCTTCTACCATTTCTGGCAGTTCCTTGGCAAGGTTGTGACTCTCCGTAGGGTCGTTCTTCAGGTTGTAGAGTTCCAGCGGAGCGTTCTTCTTGATGGTTACGCATTTCCAGTCGCCCTTTCTTGCCGCACGCTGCTTGCCTGGAAATTCCCAGTAGAGCAGTCGGTTGTCGGTGTTGATAGGCTTACCGTCCTGATAGGTCTGCTTGCCGTAGAAGAGGGGCAGGATGTTGATGCCGCTGTAGCCTTGAGGCAGTGCCTGCTCTGAACCGGCGAGGGCTGCGAAGGTAGGCATCACATCAGGGAAGTAGATGATGTTGTCGAGCGTCTGCACGGGTACGCGGTTGGGCTGGTTCACGATGAACGGCACGCGGATGCCGCCTTCGTAGAGCTGTGCCTTTCTGCCACGGAAACCGGCGTTGCAGTTGAAGAGTTTCAGTGGGGCTTGCACGGCTGCGCCGTTATCCGAAGCGAAGATGACGAGCGTGTTGTCGCGGAGCTTCAGCTTATCCAGGGTTTTCAGCAGTCTGCCGATGGCTGCATCCATGTGGGTAACGAGCGAGGCATATCGCTTGTCGTTCATATCCCACGTTTCGTCGTCATACCACGAGGTGTTGTCGATGATGTATGGCTCGTGGGGTGCATCGTAAGCTAGATAGAGGAAGAACGGATGGTTCCTGTTGCGCTTGATGAAGCTGATGGCATCATCGGTAGAGATATCGGTGTTGTGCTTCACGTGCTTGTCGTGCTCGTTTGCCTTGATGTGGATGAGCTTGTCGTTGTCGAACCGGTTGTAGGGATAATAATAAGGTGAGTTCGACTCTACGGTGCTGATGAGCCAGCCGTGGAATTCGTCGAAGCCACGGTAGATAGGCGATGCCTTCGGGTCGTATCCGTCGAGATGCCACTTGTTGACCAGACAGGTTTTGTAGCCTGCGGCTTTCAGCACGGTGGCGAGGGTGGTATCGGTGGGCAGGATGTTGGCTCTGCGCACGATGGTGGTATCGCCTTTCGGATTAATCTTGTAACCGGTCAGTCCGCCGGCTGTGCAGGTGTTGTCGCGGATGGTTGTGTTGCCCGTGTTCTTGCCTGTCATCAGGGCGCAGCGGGAAGGCGAACTGATTCCCGAACCGGCATAGCTCTGCGTGAATCGGGTTCCCGTTTCGGCTAGATGGTCGATGTTCGGAGTCTTGATACATTGACTGCCATAGCAGGAGAGGTCGCCCAATCCGAGGTCATCGGCTAGGATGAAGACGATGTTGGGGCGGTCGGGGGTAGCCTTCTGGCTGCTGTTTCCGTTGGCTTCTGGGGTAGCTGAGGCTGCGTTGGCAGCCAGTCCCGGGAGGGCGGCAGCCAGACAACTGCTACAATAGATCAGTTTCTTTTTGTTCATGATAGTTTATTTTATATTGTTTTGATTTATTTCAGAATTTCGAGTGCTTTCTGGAAAGCCCTGTCGGTGGCTCCGGCGGCATTCTGATAGATTTCCTTGATTTCATTCTCCGTCATCGGGTCGAGGAGATAATCGGGAGTGATGCCCACGCCTTCTAGCAGTCTTCCCTGTGCATCCTTGGTCATGCAGGTAGGCATGTAGAAATACAGATAGCTGGTTACGTTTCCCTTCCAGCCGCCGTTGCTTGCCGAGTTATCCATCAGCATGGATTGGGCTCCGCAACTGTTTCTGCCGATGAGCTTCACGTGGTTGCCCTGGCTCTTCAGAATAAGCGAGGTAATCTCCGACATGCTGGCACTGTGGTTATCCTGCAGAATGGCGGTAGGAATCTCCCGCTTCAGACTGCTTCCGGTAACGGCGATTCGCTGCGGAATCCATGGGGTATAGCTATATGGGTTGTTATCTTCCTTCTTGCGAACGTAGGCATAGACGGCTGGCTGGGTTACCAGAAAGTCGGTCAGCAGTCGGGTATCAGCCACGGCACCACCGCCATTGCTTCGCACATCCAGGATTAGCTTCTTGATATCGCCCTTAGCCAGTGGCTCCAGGAACTTGCTGCGGTAGGTCTCTACCAGTTCATGGCCTGTGGTAAACTTCAGGTCTTCCCAGAAATTGGTGAATTCCCTTTCGTGCCACAGATAATCTGCCAATCGCTGCGCCATCCAGTTGCGGAAGGCTGTTTCCTCAGACAAAGCCGGATATTTCGAATTCTGGGTAAGATAGTCTTTCAGAATGCTTACCGCCTCGGTGTTATCTGCTGAGGCTGGAAGTGACTGGATGAAAGATGGGGCACTCTGATAAGCTGCGCACGAGAGATGATAAAGTCCCTGATAGTTCTTGCCTGCATTGTAAGCCTCCATCTTGGCGATGGCAGCCTTCACCTGGTCTGATGCCAGATACTGGTTGGCTTGTGCCAGGAGCTGGTCGGCTTCTTCCTTTGCCTGGTCTATCTGGTTCGCATCGGTCACTAGTTCGCTGGCTTTCGTGGCTATCATCTGTTCGTTGATATGATACTTGTTTTCTGCATTCGTAGGCAGATAATCAGAATGATAGGTATAGACACAGTTTTCCGAGATATAGAAATTGCTGAATCCCAGATAGAAGACACCTGGGGCATCTTTCACGAAACCGCCCATCATGCTGAAGTTGTCGGTCAGGCTTCCGAAGGCTGTGCCGTCATCCTTTAATTGGCTGCGGGTGTAATCCCAGTGGTAAGCCATCGGGAAGATAGGTTCTCTTTCGTAGAGTTTGCTTTCAAACCGAACCGTTTCTGTGGATGAATGGGAAACCGGAAGGGTGATTTTCACGAAGAAATGCTGGTCGATAATCTGATTCATGATTTCCTGGAAATACTGCTTTGCCTTGGCATTGTCTGCCAATATTTCAGCCTGTGTATTTTCTGATGAAGGCTTGAAGGTTTTCAGAGCTTCAAACTTCGGCTTGTACATTTCGTACACCTGTTCCCAGGAGAGGGAAGAGACCCCCGCCTGTTCGTTGAGGTCGCAATAGCGCTGGTTCATCACCCTCCAGAATATCTCAAACAAGTTGCCGTATGAACGGACGTTGGCATCGGTATAATCGGAAATCGACTTAGAGTTGGCATCGTTATCCGATACACAACTGGTCAGCGACATCGCAAGGGATGTTGCCGACAACAGGAAAACCAGGAAGAATCGCATTCCACCTATTTTATATATAGGGCTTCTCATATCTGCTGTTATTTTTAAATGAATTTTTTAAGGCTTCTGCCCTTTCAGAGCGTGTGGAGCTAGAATAGTTTGTAGGCAATGCCAGCGGTGATGACGCTGGAGTTGCGGCGGGCAGTCTTGCTGGTACGGGCTTTCTCCTCGTAGATATGCGAGAAACCATATTGGAAGTTATACCCGATGGAGCCATCTATTCTTCCGAAGGAATACCCCACCTTGATACCGGCTTCACCTCCAAAGAGGCTGCGGCGCAGATGGTTCTCGTTCTTCTTGAAATCGTAGGTGGTGTTATACTTGATGTAGGTTCCGTCGCCCTTGTATCCTTGCATGATGTTCATCGGATAGATGCCCTTGGTGTGCATGGAGGTGACGTACTCGTAATATACGCCCACCTGCGGCTTGATCCACAATCCCTTTTCGTGGTAGGGATTATGAATCAGATAATATCCCACATGCAGGGGGATGCTGATGAAGTTATTGTTGTATCGGGTGTTCCAGGAGTCACCGCCCAGATTCTGGTACAGGTAGTCACGCTGTACGAATCGGATACCGGTTCCCACAGCCAGGTTGTCAACTGCCAGATATTCTGCCCCGATACCAGTCGCCACTCCCGGTCTCACCTTATAGGTAGTGGTGGACAAGCCCGATACATCCGTATCGAGCACGCTGCAACTAACGCCTGCTTCAGCCTCCACCTTCCATCGGTAGGAGGTTTGCTGAGCCTGAATGCCTAGACAACAGCAGTTAAGGGCAATAGCAAAAAATATCTTTCTCATAAATAGGGAAGTTTAAAATGAAAAAGCTTTAATATAATAGCACCAATCCCGCAAATGCCGCATAGAGTATCATGCGGATGGGATTGATCTTCATCACCTTCACGCCGATAAAGGTGGCAAAGAAGAGGGCGATGGAGATGTAGAAATGCCAGGGATTGGCTGGCGTAGAGAAGTTCTCGCCATTCATCAGGAGCAGGGCTGCGGCTCCCACCAAACCTACGATGGCAGGACGGAGACCGATGAAGATGCTCTGAACGGCTGAGGTTTTCATATACTTGTACAGCATGCTGCTGATAAGAATCATCAAAATCAAAGAGGGGAGAACCAGGGCAAAGGTTGCCATGGCACTTCCGAGTATGGCCATCATGCCGCTCATGCCTGCATTGTGCACAGCGGTATAGCCGCAATAGGTAGCAGCGTTGATGCCGATAGGTCCTGGTGTCATCTGCGAGATGGCGACGACATCAGTGAACTCTTGCATCGTCATCCAATGATACTGCGTTACCACCTGTCCCTGAATCAGGGATATCATGGAATAGCCACCTCCGAATCCGAAGATGCCTATCTGAAGGAATACGATGAAAAGCTGAAGAAATATCATATGTTATTCTGTTGGTTGAATGAATTGTCCATAGATGTAGCCTCCCACGGCGGCGGCAATTATCACCCAGATGGGGTTGACACCTACCAGCCATATCAGAAGGGCGGAGAGGATAGGAATCCAGCAGTTGACGAGAGAAATCCTGGCGCTCTTGGCTAGCGAGAACGTAGGAACAGCGATCAGTGCCACGACGGCAGGACGGATACCTGCAAAAATGGCAGCCACCACCTTGTTGTCTTCAAACTGATGGAAAAACATGGCTATCGCCAAGATAATAAGGAACGAAGGCAACGAAGCGCCGAGGGTGCAGACGATGGCTCCCGGTGTCTTTGCCAACTTATATCCGAGCAGGGAACTCATGTTGATTGCCAAGGCTCCCGGACAAACCTGGGTGGTAGCGATGGCATCCAGAAATTCCTCCTTCGTCATCCAATGATGCTTGTCGACGACTTCGGATTCTATAATAGGAATCATGGCATAGCCACCCCCAAAGGTGACTATGCCAATCTTCAAAAATGTCTTAAATAAATCTGTATATTTCATTTATTTACTTTACTCTTTCTTCAATCCACTGACGTGCATTGACAAATGCCTCAATCCAAGGAGTTACCTCATCGTTGCGGCGATCTGCTGGATACCAGGCGTTCTGCCATGGGAAGATGGCACGCTCCAAGTGTGGCATCATAGCCAAGTGGCGACCATCTGCAGAGCAGATACCTGCTACGTTGTAGTCACTGCCGTTAGGATTACCTGGATACTCTGCGTAGTTGTACTTCGCAATGATGTTGTAGTGATCCTCTGGCTCTGGCAAGTAGAAACGGCCCTCACCGTGAGCTACCCAGATACCGAGCTTATCACCGCTCAAGCTACCGAACATCACACTGTCGTTCTGAGGAATAGTCAAACCGAGGAATGTACTCTCGAACTTCTTGGATGTGTTGTGGCAGAGGTGTGAACGATGCTTGTGCTCAGGATTGATGAGGTTCAACTCAACCATCAGCTGGCAACCGTTGCAGATACCGAGTGAAAGGGTATCCTCGCGGGCATAGAACTTATCAAGTGCCTCCTTAGCCTTAGGATTGTAGAGGAATGCACCAGCCCAACCCTTGGCAGAACCGAGAACGTCGGAGTTAGAGAAACCACCGCAGAATACGATGAAGTTTACATCCTCCAGAGTCTCACGACCAGAAATCAAGTCGGTCATCATCACGTCCTTCACGTCGAAGCCAGCGAGATACATAGAGTATGCCATCTCACGCTCACCATTGGTACCCTTCTCACGGATGATAGCTGCCTTGATGCCAGATGGCTTGCGACGGTTGGCGTCGAGGCTGTAGCTAGCGAGAGTTCCCTTGAAGCCGTAACCGAAGTTCATCTCGATAGGCTGCTTCTTATAGTTGGTGTAACGCTTCTTAGCCATACCGTTCATGCTCTGCTTGCGGTCGAGGAGGTAAGATGTCTTATACCAGTCGTCACGCAATGCATCGATATCGAACTCGTGCTCGAAGCCTTCCTTCTTGATGATAATCTTGCGGAGTTCTGGAGCTGGATAACCAATCTTGGCATAACCGATACCGTTCTCATCGAAGAATGCCTTCAACTCGTCCTTGTGGGCATCGCTTACCTGGATGACAACACCTGGGTTCTCAGCGAAGAGAGTCTTGATGATGTCGGCATCTGCGATGTCGTGGAGGTTGATCTTCATACCACCCTCTACGTTGGCGAATGTCATCTCGAGGAGAGTTGTAATCAAACCACCGGCACTGATATCGTGACCAGCCATTACCCAACCACGGTTGATGAGCTCCTGTACGGCATTGAAGCAGTCAACGAAGTACTCTGGGTTCTTGACGGTAGGAACATCGCTGCCCACCTTGCCCAGGCTCTGTGCGAAGGCAGAACCACCGAGACGCTGCTCGTCGAAGCTGAAGTCGATATGATAGAGGCTAGAGTTCTTGTCGTTAACGAGAACTGGGCTAACCACCTTCTTGACATCTGAAACCTCACCGCCGGCACTTACGATAACGGTACCAGGAGCGATGATCTTCTCGCCGTTAGGATACTGCTGGGTCAATGAGAGAGAGTCCTTACCTGTTGGTACGTTTACGTGGATGGCGCAGCAGAAGTCTGACAATGCCTTCACACCCTCGTACAGACGGGCATCCTCACCCTTCTGGCTGCGGCAAGGCCACATCCAGTTAGCAGAGAGGCTGATGCTGTCCATGCCATCTGCCAATGGAGCCCAGATAATATTGGTCAATGACTCTGCTACAGAGAGTACAGAACCAGCCTTAGGATCGGCAAGACCTGCCTGAGGAGCATGACCCATTGCAGTTACGATACCCTTCTCGCCACGGTAGTCGAGTGCTACGACACCACAGTCAGAAAGTGGCAACTGAATCTGACCCTGACCCTGCTGACGGGCAATCTTACCTGTTACGGAACGGTCCACCTTGTTGGTCAACCAGTCCTTACAAGCCACAGCCTCCATCTGGAGAACACGCTGCAAGTACTCGTCGAGGTTATCTGCAGAATAAGTTACATCTTCATATTTGCGCTCTACGGTCTCATCTACCATTACAGTCTTAGGAGTATGACCGAACATCTGAGCTACATCGAGGTCGAATGGCTTCACACCGTCAGCCTGCTTGAAGCTGAAGTGAGCATCGCCAGTAGTCTCACCAACCACGTACATTGGAGCACGCTCACGGTCGGCAATCTTCTGAACCTCGCTGATATACTTCTCGTCGATGAGCAAGCCCATGCGCTCCTGGCTCTCGTTGGCGATGATTTCCTTGGCGCTCAAAGTCTTGTCGCCGATAGGCAACTTAGACATATCGATTTCGCCACCGCACTCTTCTACCAACTCAGAGAGACAGTTCAAGTGACCGGCTGAACCGTGGTCGTGGATGCTGACTACTGGGTTCTCATCGTTCTCTACGAGTGCACGAACCAGGTTGTAGGCACGCTTCTGCATCTCAGGGTTGGCACGCTGAACAGCGTTCAACTCGATACCGTTGCTGTAACGGCCTGTATCTACAGAAGAAACAGAACCACCACCAAGACCGATGCGATAGTTGTCACCACCTACTACGACAACCTTGTTGCCCTTCTGTGGCTCACCCTTCTTGTAGTCACGCTTCTTGCCGTAGCCTACACCACCAGCAAGCATGATTACCTTGTCGTATGCATACTTCTCACCATTCTCCTCGTGCTCGAAAGTAAGCACAGAACCGGTGATGAGAGGCTGACCGAACTTGTTACCGAAGTCTGATGCACCGTTGGAAGCCTTGATCAGAATCTGCTCAGGAGTCTGATAGAGCCACTTACGCACTGGCATGATGTCTTCCCAGTCGCGCTCAGCATCGCTCTTTCCGTTGTCATCCTTCAGGCGAGGATAGGCAGTCATGTAGCAGGCTGTACCTGCGATAGGCCATGAACCAACACCACCACCCATACGGTCGCGGATTTCACCACCCGTACCGGTAGCAGCACCATTAAAAGGCTCTACGGTAGTAGGGAAGTTGTGAGTCTCAGCCTTCAGAGAGATGACACTCTCGATATCCTTCACCTGGAAGAAATCGCTGGTAGTCTGATCGGCTGGAGCAAACTGCTCGATGACAGGACCCTGAGAGAAAGCCACATTGTCCTTATAGGCAGAGAGAATCTTGTTAGGGTTCTCCTGAGTGGTCTTCTTGATCATGCTGAAAAGAGAAGATTCCATCTCCTTGCCGTCGATGATAAACTGGCCGCCGAAGATCTTGTGGCGGCAGTGCTCTGAGTTGATCTGTGCGAAACCGAAGATTTCGCTGTCGGTGAGAGGGCGGCCGTTTTCCTTCTCCAGCTTGTGGAGATAAGCCATTTCGTCCTCGCTGAGGGCAAGACCCTCTTCCTCGTTGTACTTCTCGAGGTCATCGACGTACTTGATTGGTTCAGGCTCGTGGTTCACGGTGAACACATCCTGTCCGATACCGTTGTACATACGCTGGAGCATTGGATCGTGCTCAGCGTCCTCGCTATCTACAGGGAAGTACTCCTCGATACGCGAAATGCCGTCAAGACTCATGTTCTGAGTTATCTCAACGGCATTCGTACTCCAAGGAGTAATCATTTCACGGCGTGGGCCGACATAGAAGCCCTGCAACTGCTGGGCGTCCTCTAAAGTCGCGTCACCATAAAGCCAACAAAGTTCATTGATTTCGTCCTGAGATGGTTTGTGATCAATCTCGGTCGCAATCACACTCTTAGATGGAGTTCTGAAAAAAAGAATCATACTATTTCTCTTTTTATAAGTTTGTTAATGTATTCATTCTACCTCGGTAAAAAGCCCACATGATACATGTTTTGGCTTTCCGACTGCAAAGGTACTATAAATTTCTGACTTTGCCGCAAAGAATACACAATAATTTTCTTTTTTTAGTTAAAAAGGTGATAAATAGTGATTTAGAGGTTAAAATTCTATAAATGGTTTAGACAAATATTGTTTTGTTGAGTCTTATCAGTAACTTTGCACCACGAAAGCGGTGTTTTGAAAGCAAATGACAGAATTTCGAAAGATTTCCTTTCAGATGCGAAACTGTGAGTTCATAAATAGAATAGTAACTAGAAATTAAAATTAAGAAAGCAATATGAAACAGACTAAGTTTTTAATTATGGCATTGATGGCAAGCACCTTGATGATGTCAAGCTGTGCATTGAAGAAGGATCTTCAGAATTGCCAGAGTGAGAATAAAGAATTGACTCAGAATTACCAGGATACTAAGGAGAAGTTGGCAGCTGCTGAGGCTCGCCTCGCTTCACTTCAGGAGCAGCTTTCTGGTACCAAGAAGGATTATGCCAAGTTGCAGAACTCTCTCGATAAGAGTTTGACCAATGCTAACCAGAACAACATCAGCATTGAAAAGCTCGTTGACCAGATTAACGAAAGCAACCTGTATATCCGCCACTTGGTTGAGGTGAAGAGCAAGAGCGACTCGCTCAACATGGTTCTTACCAACAACCTGACCCGTTCCCTCAGCCGTGAGGAGATGAAGGAGGTGGATGTTCAGGTGTTGAAGGGTGTGGTTTACATCTCTCTGGCTGACAACATGCTCTATCAGAGCGGTAGCTACGAGGTGAACGACCGTGCCAAGGAGACCTTGAGCAAGATTGCCAAGATTATCCAGGACTACAAGGACTACGATGTACTCATCGAGGGTAACACTGATAACGTGCCTGTAAGCACAACAAGTGCCAAGATGAAGAACATCCGTAACAACTGGGACCTCTCTGCTCTCCGTGCAGCTTCTGTTGTTCAGTACTTGCAGGATCACTTCGGCGTGAACCCTAAGCGTTTGACAGCTGGTGGCCGTGGTGAGTACAACCCTGTAACTACCAATAATACAGAGGTGGGCAAGATGCGCAACCGTCGTACTCAGATCATCATCACTCCTAAGCTCGACCAGTTCATGGACTTGATTGACAAGGCTCCAGAGGAGAACTAATTTTTAGAATCATAATTTGATAGCAGATATAGAAGGCACCAGCAGGCTCCGGCTTGCTGGTGCCTTTGTGTTTTTATATCAAAAATAGACTCTTTTTAATCATTTTGCTAGAAATAATATTAAATTCCTTTCTTTTTTCGGATATTTTTCGTAATTTTGCAGGCAAATTATTAAATTAGCCTGTGATGGCTTGATAAAGTGTATATTGCAAATTATTAATTTATATAATAGTATTGTTATGGAAAAGATTAAGATGACGACTCCATTGGTAGAGATGGATGGCGATGAGATGACAAGAATCCTCTGGAAGATGATCAAGGATGAGCTGATCCTGCCTTTCGTAGATTTGAAGTCAGAGTACTATGACCTTGGTTTGCCTTACCGCGACCAGACCAACGACCAGGTAACCATCGACTCTGCCGAGGCTGCCAAGAAATATGGTGTGGCTGTGAAGTGTGCTACCATCACCCCAAATGCACAGCGCATGGATGAGTATAAGCTCCACAAGATGTGGAAGAGCCCTAACGGAACTATCCGTAGCATCATGGATGGTACCGTGTTCCGTGCACCTATCACCATCCCTAGCATTCACCCTTGTGTGAAGAACTGGGAGAAGCCTATCACCATCGCCCGTCATGCTTATGGCGACGTATATAAGAGTGTGGAACTCCGTGCCGATGAGCCGGGTACAGCCAAGCTCGTGTTCGAGGGCAAGAGCGGCAAGAAGCAGGAAATCGAAATCCATAGCTTTGATGGCGCTGGCGTTATCCAGGGTATGCATAATACAGATAAGAGTATCCGCAGTTTTGCACACAGCTGCTTCAAGTTTGCCATCGATACCAAGCAGGACCTCTGGTTCGCTACCAAGGATACCATCTCAAAGACCTACGATGCTCAGTTCCGCAAGATCTTCGAGGAAGTATATGAAAACGACTACAAAGAGAAGTTTGCCGAACTCGGCATCGAGTACTTCTATACATTGATTGATGATGCCGTGGCTCGTGTCATCCGCAGCAAGGGTGGCTTCATCTGGGCTTGCAAGAACTATGACGGTGATGTAATGAGCGATATGCTCAGCACAGCCTTCGGTTCGCTGGCAATGATGACTTCCGTTTTGGTTTCTCCTGATGGCAAGTATGAGTATGAGGCAGCCCATGGCACCGTAACCCGCCACTACTATCGCTATTTGAAGGGTGAGGATACATCTACCAACCCAATGGCTACCATCTTTGCATGGAGCGGTGCGTTGAGAAAGCGTGGTGAACTGGATGGCATCAAGGAACTGCAGGAGTTCGGCGACCAGTTGGAGGCAGCTTGCTTCGATACCCTGAATGATGGTATCGCAACCAAGGACCTCGTCAATCTGATGGAGGGTGTAGAGGCAAAGGCAGTTAATTCAGCCGGCTTTATCGCTGCCATCCGTGAAAGACTCGAAAAGAGATTGGGATAAAATGTTTTAAAGCATAAAAAAGCCTTGCCAGGAGTTCTCGTGAGAGAAACTGCTGGCAAGGCTTTCTTTTTTGTTTGTATCGACTTTATTATATGGATTCTTATAGTTTCTTCTTCAAGGCATCAGAATAAAGTTTGAAGAAATCAACCTTGAGCAGTTGGCTGATGTGGAAGAGCATGCCAGAGTCAATGGTGGATCTATCATAAATCTTATATACGTTGGTGCGATGGCAACCTAATTCTCCGGCAAGCCATACGGATGTCTTGCCTTGCTTCTTGAGTTCTCGCTTGATGAGCTCACCTATAACAATGGATGTCTTTGATTTATCTTTCATAACAACACAGATATTTAATACTTAATCCTAAACTTTTTGACCTTATCGGGTGCAAAAGTAGTATTAAAGTTTTTAACTAGCAAACAAACTTGTAGCCAATTAGGTGACACCTAGTTAAAAAGTGTAATGAATTTATTCTCTTTATCATTTTTTAGCAAAAAAATAACTGCTGTCACATAATTGTAACCCTATGTAATGCTTATTACAAGATAAAATTCGTATTTTTGCAGCAAAATTAAGAATTTAATCAGTTTAGATAAGATGGAAGAGAAGAATAAACGAATTTTGGTCGTTGACGATGAGCAAGACTTGTGTGAAATATTGAGTTTCAATCTTGAGACGGAAGGATATCATGTAGATACCGCCAACTCTGCCGAGGAGGCGCTGGAGATGGATGTTCCTTCCTATCATCTGCTGTTGCTCGATGTGATGATGGGGGGAATGAGCGGTTTCCAGATGGCGAAGAAGTTGAAGGAAAATCCTATTACGGCAAATATTCCTATCATCTTCCTCACGGCTCGCGATACCGAGAACGATACGGTGACGGGATTCAACCTGGGTGCCGATGACTATATCTCCAAACCGTTCTCTATCCGTGAGGTGATGGTGCGCATCCGTGCCGTACTCCGCAGAACTGCCGAGCAGAATGGCACTGCCGAGGAGCCTACCGTGATTGGCTATCAGGGATTGCTGCTCAATCTCGATAAGAAGACGGTGAGCATCGATGGGGAGAATGTGCCGTTCACCAAAACGGAATTCGAACTGCTTCGCCTCCTGCTGGAGGAGAAGGGCAGGGTGTTCTCACGCCAGGAACTCATCGACAGGGTATGGCCTAAGGATGTGATGGTACTCGACCGAACGGTGGATGTCAACATCACCCGAATGCGTAAGAAGGTGGGCAGATTTGCCAAGTGCATCGTCACCCGCCTTGGTTTTGGTTATTATTTTGATGCGTAATGGTTATGTTTAAGATAAGTAATGTAGGCAGAAAGTTGTATTTCAGTGTGCTGACGGTGTTCCTCGTGTTCGCCGTCAGTTTTATCGTGTTTCAGCAGAACAGGGAAAAGCAGTTCAAGATCAACACTTTAACCTTGAAACTTGCCAACTACAACGAGCTGCTGATGGAAGACCTGCTGCTATCCACCTCGCAGGGCATTCTGCTCTCTGATAGCATTGATATGGTGGATAGCGTGCGGGTGGCTGAGGCTAAGCTGCAGGAATTCGTGCGTGCGCACGAGAGTAAAGACCTGCGTGTAACCCTGGTCAAGCCCGATGGCAAGGTGGTGTATGACAACATGAGCAAGGACTATCGCCATTTTTCCAATCATGCCAAGCGGGAAGAAATAGCAGAGGCATTGAAGGTGGGACAGGGTACTAGCGTGGAACGACAGTCGAAGACCTTGAAGCAGGATTATTTCTATGTGGCTTCTTATTTTCCAAAATCGCATCTCATTGTGCGTACGGCACTGCCTTATAATAATGATCTGGCAAAATCGCTTCAGGCAGACCAGCATTACATCTGGTTTGCCATCATTGCCATTATCCTTCTTACCATCGTGCTCTATCGCTTTACCTACCGATTGGGCAAGAATGTCTCTAAACTTACTATTTTCGCCTATAAGGCAGATCACAACGAGAGTCTGGAGGTGGAAGATTTGGCAAAATTCCCGAATGATGAGCTGGGCGAGATTGCTGAGCGTATTATAAAGATGTATAAGCGAGTGCAGACTACCCGAAAGGAACAGGATGTGCTGAAGCGTCAGCTTACACAGAATATTGCGCATGAATTGAAGACTCCGGTGGCAAGTATTCAGGGTTATCTGGAGACGATTCTCGACAATCCGCATATCAACGAGCAAACCAAGGAACAGTTCCTGCAGCGTTGTTATGCGCAGAGCGAGCGACTTACTTCCTTGCTCCATGATATCTCAACGCTCAATCGCCTGGACGATGGATCGGATATGATTGATTTTGAAGCGGTGGATATTACGCAGATGGTGAATGACATCACGAAGGAGACGGCATTGGCTCGACAGGAGCACAAGATGACCTTTGATAACCAGTTGCCTGAACGCATCGTGGTGAAGGGAAACCGCAGTTTGCTCTATAGCGTGTTCCGCAATCTTACTGATAATGCCATAGCCTATGCCGGTGAGGGACGTACGATGACTTTGGAGGCAAAGGAGCAGGGGAACAAGTGGCATTTCATCTTCAGGGATAATGGTCAGGGTGTACCGCCGGAGCATCTGGCTCGACTCTTCGAACGATTTTATCGGGTTGATAAGGGACGCAGCCGCAAGATGGGAGGCACAGGTTTGGGACTGGCCATCGTCAAGAATGCCGTATTACTGCATGGTGGTACCATCAGGGTAAGCAATTTGCCAGAAGGTGGCTTGAAGTTTGAGTTTACTATCAAGAAGTAGAGTAGGCATAATAATAAAGTAAATACATTGTGCATGTGCGCACGCCTGTGCGCCTGCACACATGCACAACGTGTGCATGTATATAATAAGGAGCTTTGAAAGGAAAAAGGAAGAGAAGTGTTTTAGAATGTTAAATTTGAGATAAAAATGCAACTTTTTTTCGAAAACATTTGGCTGTTTCGAAAATAGTTAGTACTTTTGCACTCGCTTTTGAGAAATCAAGTATTACTCTAAGC
>ERZ1026890.139-NODE-139-length-54364-cov-66.613931_pt1 | contig 54364 bp, 66 predicted proteins | sample MGYA00380175_ERZ1026890 | MGnify/ENA primary metagenome ERZ1026890 (study PRJEB33269, sample SAMEA4719811) | human gut metagenome | biome: human-associated habitat; feature: organic feature; material: feces | place: Cameroon | collected 2013-10 ...
TGCCCGGCATCAGCTCCTGCACATCCTCTGCCTCCAGGTCGAAGGTGGTCTGAAGTACAGGGCGCTCGCTGGCTACTACCACGATTTCATCGTTCTTGTAGTAGAATGCAGGACGGATGCCCCAAGGGTCGCGCATGGAGAACATCTCGCCCGAACCGGTGATTCCGCAGACCACATAACCGCCGTCGAAGTCCTTCATCGTGGTCTTGAGCACATTGCTCATCTTCACGTGGTCCTCGATGTAGTTGGTGATGTCGGTGTTCTGCATCTCCATCGCCTTTGCTGCCACGAAGTTGCGCTCCACCTCTCTGTCAAGTCGGTGGCCCATCAGTTCGAGCATGATGTAGGTGTCGCTGTAGATGCGTGGACTCTGGCCCTGCTTAGTCAGTTCCTCGAAGATTTCATCTACGTTGGTCATGTTGAAGTTGCCGCAAAGACAGAGGTTCTTCGCCTTCCAGTTGTTGCGGCGCAGGAATGGGTGCACATACTGGATGCCACTCTTTCCGGTGGTACTGTAGCGCAGGTGTCCCATGTAGAGTTCGCCTGCGAAAGGCAGTTCCTCTTGGGCAAACTTTGCATCAGCAAGCTGCTCGGGAGTCAGGTTCTTGAAGTTGGCATTCGCCTTGCCGAAGATTTCGGTCACGGCATTCTTGCCCTCTGCACGCTCACGAAACATATACTCATGTCCTGGCTTTCCACCCAGTTTGACACAAGCCATACCAGCACCCTCCTGTCCACGGTTGTGCTGCTTCTCCATCATCAGATAGAGCTTGTTGAGTGCGTACATCCAAGTACCGTACTTCTGCTGGTAATACTCCAGTGGCTTGAGCAATCTGATCATTGCCACGCCACACTCATGTTTCAATGGTTCCATACTCTTTATTATCCTTTATCTTATTTAGTTAAATCTGAATATTCCTATCCGAGGGACACCCCTCCAAAAAAAGGGAAACGTCAAGAAACGACGAATCCCTTTATCATTCTTATTCTACAGTAACCGACTTGGCCAAGTTTCTTGGTTGATCAACATTCTTACCCTTACATACAGCTACATGGTAAGCCAGCAGCTGCAAAGGAATAGTAGCCAATAATGGCTCCAGACACTCCAGAGTCTCAGGGAGTTCAATCACTTCGTCGGCAATCTTGGAAATGGTTTCATCACCCTTGCTGACAATAGCAATGACACGACCCTGACGGGCCTTGATTTCCTGGATATTAGACAAGACCTTCTCGTACATGAAGTTGTGGGTGGCAATGACCACTACAGGCATATCACTGTCAATCAACGCGATAGGTCCATGCTTCATCTCTGCTGCAGGATAGCCCTCAGCATGGATGTAGCTAATCTCCTTCAACTTCAATGCACCCTCCAGGGCTACTGGATACTGGAATCCACGACCCAGATAGATGAAATTGCGCGCATACGTAAAGGTACGGCTCAAGTCAGCTATCTTATTGTTGAGCTTCAACACTTCCTTCATCTTGGCAGGAATGTTCCAAAGCTGCTCTGTAATCTTCTGATATTCGTTTTCGCTGATGGTTCCCCTCTCCTTACCTATGGCGAGTGCCAGGAGGATAAGGACAGTAACCTGACCGGTGAACGCCTTGGTAGAGGCAACACCGATCTCCGGACCTACATGAATATAGGTACCCGTATCTGTCTCTCGTGCGATGGAAGAACCGATGGAGTTACAGATACCATAGATAAACGCACCGCTCTCCTTGGCAAGCTTGATGGCAGCCAGGGTATCAGCGGTTTCGCCACTCTGGGAAATGGCGATGACCACATCATCCTTCGTTACCACTGGGTTGCGGTAACGGAACTCTGATGCATATTCCACTTCCACTGGGATGCGGCAGTAGTTCTCAATCATCTGCTTGCCGATGAGTCCGGCGTGCCATGATGTTCCACAAGCCACGATGATGATTCGCTTGGCATTGAGGAGCTGCTGGCGATGGTCGGTGATAGAGCTGAGCACTACGCCCATCTCTGTCTCCGTCTTACAGGTTGTATCGTCGCCATCGGTCATCACGCGGGTTTCCACGGTACGGCTCACCACACGGCCACGCATACAGTTGCGCAGGCACTCAGGCTGTTCGAAGATTTCCTTCAGCATGAAGTGAGGGAAACCACCCTTCTCAATCTGGCCGAGGTCGATATCCACGGTCTGCACCTCAGGGTTGAGCTTTACGTTTTGGATATTCACTACCTGCAATTCCTGTCCGAGGCGCATCACGGCGATGTTGCCATCCTCCAGGTAAACCACCTTGTCGGTATATTCGATGATAGGGCTGGCATCCGAACCGAGATAGAACTCTCCGTCCTCGCCAATACCCACCACCAGCGGGCTCTGCTTGCGGGCAGCGATAATCTGGTCAGGGTTACGCTTGTCGAGAATAGCGATGGCGTAAGCGCCAATCACCTGACGGAGCGCAACCTGAACGGCGGTCAACAAATCAAGATCCTTCTTCACCTGGATGTATTCAATGAGCTGTACGAGCACCTCAGTATCGGTCTCGCTCTTGAACTCCACACCCTTTGCCATCAGGTTCTTCTTGATGTCGGCATAGTTCTCGATAATACCATTATGAATCATGGCAAGGTTCTTGCTTGAAGAATAATGAGGATGAGCATTCACAGCTGAAGGCTCTCCATGGGTAGCCCAACGTGTATGGGCAATACCTACATGTCCTGAAATATCCTTGTCAGCGCAGAACGCTTCCAAATCTGCCACCTTGCCCTTTGCCTTATATACATTCAAAGAGCCGTCATTGCTAATAAGGGCAACTCCCGCAGAATCGTATCCGCGGTACTCCAGACGCTTCAAGCCCTTGATGAGGGCTGGATAAGCGTCTCCCTTACCTAAATATCCTACTATGCCACACATACTTATCTATATTTATGTTGTATTTCCGTTTGTTATTCCTGACCTTTTATCCCTTGCTGTTATCGCAGGATGTTGACAACCAATGATGCGATGGATGTCAAGATACTTACAGCAGAGAACCACAATGTTGTAGAAGAACCAATAGCAGAGTTCTGTGCCTTTACCTTATTTGGTTCTACATAGATAATGTCGTTCTGCTGAAGATAATAATATGGAGAATTGATGATGTTAGCATCATTCATGTTCAAGCGATAGGTATGCTTCTCTCCCTCTGCGTCCTGACGGATGAGAAGTACGTTATCACGCTTACCATAAATGGTAAGGTCGCCACACTGTGCTAAAGCTTCAAGCACGCTCATTTTTTCCTGAGGAGCATAGATGACACCAGGCTTGGTAACTTCACCCAATACAGACACATGATAGCTACCCATTCGAACAGTAACGATAGGATTCTCCTGCTCTGCCAAGTAAGGCTTTACCTTACTCTTGATGAGATTTTCTGCCTGATTCTTAGTCAAGCCGCCTACATGCAGCGTACCCACTACCGGGAACTCGATATTACCGCTGTTATCTACAAGATAGCCCTGCAGGGAACCACCTGATGAACTCAACTGTCCACCCGTACCGATGGTTTGAGACACAGCCAGGTTAAAAGGAATTGCAGCTTTAGGATCAGTAGTTATTACGGTGATTGTCAACTCATCCTTAGGCATAATCTTTGCTTCGTAAAGCATCTTAGAAGCTGCATAACTGATAGAATCGGCATTTTGGAAATAAGCCACATTCTTGGTGCTTCCGCAACTGCTAAGCATCAAGACCATTGTCAAAGCGACAAGCGCAGAATAGATGATTTTTTTCATTCTCAACAAATTTCGTTATAAAATATTGGTGCAAAATTACAGCATTTTTTTGAATACTGCAAATTTTTGCACCAATATTTACTCCATCGCATTATTTTTCTTAAAATAATGACCTTTTTAACTAGTCTTCAATGCCATTTGATGGTAAATTGAAGGTATAGCTGTTATCGAAGATCTTCTTCACCTTGTTGATTTCTACGAAGGTGGTTCCTCCACCCTCACCGAAGCTACCACTCAGGTAAGCAATCCTATCTTCCTCACCCAGGTAACCCTTCTGGCGGAGCATACGTACCGCTGCGGTAAACATAGCCTTGGTAGAAACCTGATCCTTCTGATGGATTGGAATAATACCATAGCTCAGGTTCAACCAGCGCTGAAGCTTCTCCTTGTAACAGATGGCAAGCACAGGATTAGGACCACGGAACGAAGCCAGGCAGCGGGCAGTCTGACCCGTCTCACCATCGGTGATGATGCCGGCAACGCCCAACTTCTTGGTTGCCTCGATAGCAGCATGAGCCAGGAAGAGCTTTTGGTCAATCTTTCCATCCTCCATCGGATCAATGTCGTTGAGAGGCGACTTGTCCTTTTCCGCCTGTTCGGCAATACGTGCCATAGTCTGAACAGCCTCTACCGGATACTTACCGCTGGCTGTTTCGCCAGAAAGCATCAGGGCGTCTGTACGGTAGAAGATAGCGTTGGCTATATCTGTAACCTCGGCACGTGTAGGACGAGGATTCTTGATCATGGTGTGGAGCATCTGTGTAGCAACGATTACCGGCTTCTGAGCCTTCACGCACTTGGCGATGATGCGGCGCTGGATACCAGGGATTCTCTCGATAGGCACCTCAATACCCAGGTCACCACGGGCAATCATAATGCCATAGCAGGCTTCGATGATCTCATCGATGTTATCTACACCCTCCTGGTTCTCGATCTTAGAGATAATCTTGATGTCGCTGTGGTGAGCATCGAGAATATCCTGCACGGCCTTTACATCAGCTGCATTGCGCACGAATGAGTGAGCGATGAAATCAATATCCAGCTCGATGGCAAGCTCGATGTTTCTGCGGTCTTTCTCAGTAAGCGCAGGCAGGTCGATGTGCTCGCCCGGTACGTTCACGCTCTTGTGAGCCCCCAGTGTTCCCTCGTTCTGCACCTCAGCCACGAGCATAGGGCCCTGAATATCAACAACCTTCATGTCGAGTTCGCCATCATCAAACAAGATGTCGTCGCCTACCTTCAAATCGGCAGCAATATCAGGATAGCTCAAATTCACGGTATCATGAGAAGAATCTACATCAGGACGACCGAAGATTTTCACCACGTCACCTATATTATAATGTATAGGCTCCTTTACGTCGGTAGTGCGCACCTCCGGACCCTTGGTATCAATCATGATACCAATATGTGGAGACACAGCTCTAACGTTCTTGACAATGGTACGGATTCCATCTTCTGTAGCATGTGCGGTATTCATACGAACCACGTTCATGCCCGCAAAAAACAGTTTTCGGATAAAATCTTGATCGCATCTGCGATCGCTGATGGAAGCAACAATCTTTGTTTGTTTCATATTTGTAATTACCTTATAGAAATTTCAATGTTATCGTGACATTTCTGCCACTTTTCTCAAATTTTGTGCAAAGATACAAAGAAAATCTGAAATACGATTCATCTGAAATACAAAATATATATAAAATATGGCGAATGTAACAGATTGAAAGGAAGCGATAACAAAAAATCCAGCCAAAAGGATGTTTATCTCCCTTTGGCTGGATTCCTTATTGATTCATCCGGTGCCTAGATATCCAGGTCTGGAGCCTTCTCTGCACCAGCTGCTGCCTCAAACTTAGGCATTACATTGAAATTGAAAATGCCGGCAATGATGGCATTAGGCATCTTTCTAACCGTCTGATTATAAGACTGAACAGCCTCATTATACTTACGGCGAGCCTCGCTGATTCGATTCTCCGTGCCTTCCTCCTGAACCTGGAGAGCCTTGAAGTTCTCGCTTGCCTTCAACTCCGGATATCTTTCAGCCACCAGCATCAGCTTGGAGAAGGCATTGGCCAACTCACCCTGAGCAGCTGCATACTGCTTCATGCTAGCCTCCGTGAGATTATTCACATCCAGCTTCACCTGGCCTACAGAAGCACGAGCCTTGGTCACCTCCTCGAAAGTCTCCTTCTCATGCTTGGCATAAGCCTTTACGATCTTAGCCAACTGAGGCATCATATCGGCACGACGCTGATACTGAGCCTGCATGTTAGACAACTCGGTAGTAGCCTTCTCCTGCTCTCCTACCATACCATTATAACCACTGAACACCCAGAGCACCAATACAACGATGATGCCTAAGATGATCCATCCTGTTTTCTTCATACTTTTTTATTATTGATTAATGATTATTGATTATCTATCAACTATAAACTATTAATTACCAACTACTACCAGCTTCCGCCGGAACCGCCGCCAGAGAATGTTCCACCGCCAAAGGAGCCGCCCGAGAAGCCGCCTCCTCCACCGCCGGAGAATCCTCCGCCTCCCATGAAGAACGGCGGCAACCAGTCGTCATCATCATTCCTTCTTCGCGACTGGTTTCTCCCCTTTCCCTTCGGTCTTGGTTTAACCAGACCCACCTGCTCCAGGATGTAACGGACGAGGTAATAGATTGGGATTCCGAAAAAGAGAAGGAACAGGATAACGACCAGTGCCCAATCCTCTTCATCATTCACCGTCCCCTCATCTACCGACTCAATTCCGGTGCGCCCGCTTTTCACCTTATTATATATAGCACGGCTCACAGAGGCTACAGCCTCGCCGGGAGCATCCTCGCGCATGTATTTCACGATGCAGGCACGTGCAATATCATCGCAATCCACATCCGTCAGCTCTCCCTCCAGTCCGCTGCCGGGAGCGATGAAGTACTTGTGGTCTTCCACGGCAATCACGACAACCAGTCCCCTGCGGCTCTTCTTGTAGCCGATGCCATACTTGTTGCCCACATCCTGTGCCATCCGGAAAGCATCCTGGTTAGCCACCCTGCCCACGATGATGAGCACATTCTGCACGCCACACTCCAGCTTCAGCTTCTGCAGGTAGAAATTAGCCGAATCCTTGAGTGCCCTATCCACATAGCCATCGGGATCGGAAACATACTGCGTGGAGTCCTGAAGGAAGGGAATCGGCACATTATCCGCATTCCACTCCTTCTTGGCAGACAGCGATAATACGCTGAAAGCCATCCATATCATCACTAAAAAATGTCTCTTAAAAGCCATAAATTCTCAATTTTAGTGCAAAAATACAGAATAAAAACCTAATATGCAAATACTTAGAGCATTTTTTTTGCAAAAAAAGCCTTAACTATTTTGTTATATCGCAAAAAACTTGTATCTTTGCACACCGATTTGAGATTATTAAGTATAAAAATAAATAAAAGAAGAGAAATGACCAAAGCAGATATCATAAATGAAGTAGCAATCGCTACTGGTATGGCTAAGAAGGAAGTTAGCATAGTAGTAGAGTCGTTCATGGAGGAGGTGAAGAAGAGCCTCATCCAGAACAAGGAGAATGTTTACCTGCGTGGCTTCGGTAGCTTCAACATCAAGCACCGTGCAGCTAAGACCGCTCGCAACATCTCTAAGAACACAACTCTCACTATCCCAGCTCACGACTTGCCAAGCTTCAAGCCATCTAAGAGCTTCATCGAGGAGATGCAGAACGCTCAGTAAGAGAATTAACATTTTTATAATAACAATATTTTAAAATTTTAAAATCATGCCAAACGGAAAGAAAAAGAAGGGCCACAAGATGGCTACTCACAAGCGTAAAAAGAGATTACGTAAGAACAGACATAAGAGCAAGTAAGCTTTTCTAGAAGCAGAAAATGCTCTCAGTCGGTTCCACAGACTGAGGGGGCGTGTCATATCAACATGGATAGGCATGCCCCTTTTTGTAAAGTGTTATTAGTAACTTTAAGTAAAAAGATTATTGAAGAGTATGACAAGCGAAGTTGTAATTGACGTCCAGCAGAAGGACATTTCTATCGCTCTCATGGAGGATAAGCAGCTGGTGGAATACCAGAATGAACCCCGTGAGGCTTCGTTCTCTGTGGGAAACATCTACATCGCAAAGGTTAAGAAACTCATGCCGGGACTTAACGCATGCTTCGTAGATGTAGGTTATGAACGCGACGCCTTTCTTCATTATCTTGACCTGGGAAGTCATTTTAATTCCTACCAGAAGTACCTTAAACAAGTACAGAGCGACAGAAAGAAACTTTTCCCATTCTCTAAAGCCAGCAAACTGCCTGAACTGGAAAAGGACGGCAGCATTCAGAATGTTCTCAAAGTGGGACAAGAAGTGCTGGTACAAATCGTAAAGGAACCAATCTCTACCAAGGGACCTCGTCTTACGGGCGAAATCTCATTCGCAGGACGATACCTGGTACTCATGCCATTCGGTGATAAAGTTTCTGTCTCGTCGAAAATCAAAAGCGGTGAAGAACGCTCCCGACTCAAACAACTCATTCACAGCGTAAAACCAAAGAATTGCGGTGTAATTGTCCGCACTGTGGCTGAGGGAAAGAGAGTCGCTGAGCTCGATGCTGAGCTGAAAGTCCTGGTGAAGCGATGGGAGGATGCTATCGCCAAGGTGCAGAAGACCCAGCAGCGCCCGCAACTCGCTTTCGAGGAGACCGGAAGAGCCGTCGCTCTCCTGCGTGACTTGTTTAACCCATCTTACGAGAACATCTTCGTCAACGATGAAGGTGTGATGAACGAGGTGAAGGACTATGTTTCTCTAATAGCCCCTGAAAAGGCGGGCATAGTCAAGCTCTACACCGGTAAGGTGCCTATCTTCGACAACTTCAGCATCACCAAGCAGATCAAGGCTGGTTTTGGAAGAGTTGTCAACTACAAGCACGGTGCGTATCTCATCATCGAGCATACCGAAGCCCTGCACGTGGTAGATGTAAACAGCGGCAACCGTACTCGTGAGAAAGGTCAGGAAGCGAATGCTCTCGATGTAAACCTCGGCGCTGCCGATGAATTGGCCAGACAGTTGCGACTCCGTGATATGGGAGGAATCATTGTGGTGGACTTCATCGACATGAATCTTGCCGAAGACCGACAGCTGCTCTATGAGCGCATGTGCAAGAACATGCAGAAGGACCGTGCCAAGCACAACATCCTGCCTCTGAGCAAGTTCGGACTGATGCAGATTACCCGCCAGCGTGTACGCCCAGCCATGGACGTAAACGTAGAGGAGACCTGCCCTACCTGCTTCGGTTCGGGCAAGATCAAATCGAGCATCCTTTTCACCGACCAGTTGGAAAGAAAAATCGACCGCCTAGTCAACAAGATTGGCGTCAAGAAATTCACTTTGTATGTGAATCCTTACGTAGCTGCCTTCATCAACAAGGGCTTCATTTCCTTGAAGCGCAAATGGCAGTTTAAGTATGGTTTCGGCTTCAATGTAATTCCATCTCAGAAACTGGCGTTCCTCCAGTATGAATTCTACGACAAGGACAACCAGTATCTGGATATGCAGGAAGAACAGGAAACAAAGTAAGTTTTTAATTCTCAGAAAAAAGCTCCATTCGCCATTTCAGATGCGAATGGAGCTTTTATTATTTCAGTTTCTCTACACCTTATTATATATAAGGCATTTTAGTACTCTATCTCATTATTCACCATTTTCTCTGTGTCCCAAGGTGCAGGAGCACCGCCGAGATAGCGATGGAACCAGTCGAGGTGCGCATTGTAATAGAGCGGCATCGACTTCAGGTTGCTTGGCCAATGACCATCATACTTCAAGACAATCAGTCGAGAAGGAATGTTCAGGGTCTGCAATGCCGTGAAATACTGCAAGCTCTGTGTATAAGGTACACGATAGTCCAACTCGCCCGTCATCACGAGGGTTGGCGTAGAGAAGTTCTTGATGTATGAGGATGGCGACCACTTCTCGTAGAGATCGGAATTGTAAGGCTGGCCCTCCAGCTCAAAGTTAGGGAACCATACTTCCTCTGTACTGCCCCACATAGAGCGCAAGTCATATACGCCCATCATGGAAGCCAGACACTTGAATCGCTTGGTATGGCCCTGCAGCCAGTTCATCATATAGCCTCCATACGACCATCCCATCGCTCCCATCCTGGTAGAGTCAACATATTCCAGGGTTGCCAATTTATCAGTAACCTTCATCACATCCTCAAATACCTTTCCGCCCCAGTCACCGGAAATGGCACGTGTAAAGGCCTGACCATATCCTGTAGAACCATGAGGATTAGGATAAGCCACCACATAACCGGCAGCAGGATAAACCTGCCAGTCGCCACGGAAGGAATTCATCCACTGCATCTGCGGGCCGCCATGCACATTGATGATAAGCGGATACTTCTTGCTGGCATCAAAGTTGTGTGGTTTCACGATGAACACCTGTACCTTGTCGCCGCCAGCGCCATCCACCCAGATGCTCTCAGATGGACGGATATCCACCTCATCCTCCAACTTCTGGTTGAGGAAGGTTATCTGCTGTTCCTTGCCGCGAGCCACAGGAGTTCCATTCCACTTTTTCATCTGCTGACGATAGAGAGCCGATGGCTTGCCTGTCGTACTGTAAGTATAATATACCATCCCCTTATTGTCGAAATCAAACTCAGAGATAGCCTTGCCTGTCACTACTGGCGAGATGGTCTTCCGGGCAATGTCAAGCTTGTAGAGAGGCTGTGCACCCTGCACCTCACCCAGGAAGAAAATGCTCTTGCTGTCTGGTGCCCATTTGTAATCATCCACCCAGTTGTCAAACTTCTCTGTCAGGATAGTAGATTTCCTTGCAGCACGGTCGTAGATGGCAAGACGGAAACGATCAGACTCATAGCCAGGTACTTGCTGCAAGCGGTAAGCGATATACTTGCCGTCGGGCGAATAGGTTGGAGTACCATCCCATGCCTTGTTTTCCTTCGTGATGCAGACTGGCTCTCCCCCATTCACAGATACCGTCCAAAGGTCGGCATTGGTGCTAGCCTCCTGATGCTCATCGTGGTTGGAGACAAAACAGATTTCCTTGCTGTCTGGAGAAAAATCATAGGCGATTCCGCCACCGGCCATGAATATCAGCGAATAATTACCCGGAGTCAGATCCCTGTAAGTCTTCGTCTGCGTATCGAAAAGGATGAGATGACTGCATCTGCCATCGCTATAGCTCGTCCAATGACGATAGAGCAACTTGTCGGCAATATGCGCCTGCACAGGTCCCTTGTCCTTCTTCTCCATCCGGGCTATGTTGGCCTTGGCATCAGCTCCCAGGTCGGGATATACCTCGGCTGTAAAGGCGATGTATCGCTCATCTGGAGAGATAACCGGATTATCTATACCCAACTCATAATCAGTTACTTGTTCCGCCTCGCAGGTAGCCAGATTCATGCGATAGATCTGAGCCGTCCCCTTCTCATAATTGGTAAAGAAGATACTCTTTCCATCCTTACTCCACACGGCAGAACTGCTTTTGCCATCCTCGGTGAAAGCCTTGGCATGAGAGCCATCCGCATTCATGATGTAGATGTCGGAGCTAGACTTCTGGTTCTTCAGGTCGGAAGAACTGGAGGTATAGCAGATAGTCTTACCATCTGGCGAAAGGCTCACAGAATATACGCCCTTCACCTTGTACAAATCCTCGATGGTAAACGCCCTTTTCTGAGCGTTTGCCGAAAGCAGCGCCATCACAAGTGCTGCCGAAAACATCAATTTTTTGTTCATATAACCTATAAATATTAAACTTTCGATGCAAAAGTAACAAATATTTTTGGATTTCCTGCAACCTTTTGCTATCTTTTATCGTCTAATCTATAATTAATATTGATAATAACATAAAAAGAAAGGAAAAGATTATGATTTTAAGTACAACTTGACTGCTTTTCCCAGTGTTTAAAGGGGTTCTTTGATGCTGGGAAAAATAGAAAACGCTGCAATCCTGCACTACGTTGCACCATTGCGGCTTTTCTCGCTATAAATAAACTGAATAAATACTGCACGGAAATATGGCAACACTGAGATTATATTTAGATACAAGGGTAAAAAGGCAGGACGGTACGTTCTCCATCCGTCTTGCCGTCAACCACCACGGTGGGACTGCCTTCATATCCCTTAATCAATATTGCAAAAAAGATGAATGGGATAAAAGGTCTTGTAAGGTGCGCAAGCGTCCCGATCGTGATGCTGTCAACGACTTCCTTCTTGACCGTCTGAACTTCTACAACAGAATGATGATGAAGGCGCAATGCAGGGAAACATACCGTGGCGACATTACGGCTAGGGAACTCCGGGATTTAATCATCCTTGAAGCTGAGCCTGCAAGGGAAAAGGTTGCCCTGCTCCGTGATGGCTTCATCTCCTACGAGGGGAGAAATCTCCAAAAGAACACGATAAACAGATACAAGTACACTTGGGCAAAGATTGAAGCTTTCATTGGAGAAGAAAAAGCGGCTTGTCTTACCTACGATGAGATTAACCGCTCTTGGCTTGAAGCCTTCGATGCTTTTATGGCAAAGGAGGGCTTGTCGAGGAATACAAGAACCAGCAGGATGCTCTGTGTCGCTGCTGTCTTTAATCTTGCGATAGATAATGAGCAGACGAAGAACTACCCTTTCCGCAGGTATAGCCTGCGAATTGAGACAACGAAAAAGAGAGACTTGTCTGTTGAGGAAATCCGCTCTATCTTCGAAGCTGGTGGGAACGAAATGGTCGATATGTTCCTGCTGATGTTCCTGCTCATTGGTATCAACGTGCGTGACTTGTTCGCCTTGACAAAGGAGAATGTCGTCCGTGGAAGGCTGGAATACGACCGGGCGAAGACTGGTAGGCATTACTCAATCCTTCTTCATCCCGAAGCTCTCCGAATCATCGAGAAGTACAAAGGGGAAAAGAAGCTGCTTCGCTTCTCGGAACATTTCAAGAACGTTGATTCTGCAACGGTAATGATTAATAAGAAGCTCGCAAAGGTTCGCCCTAGGCTTACTACGTACTACGCTCGCCATACGTGGGCTTCAATCGCCTTCAACCTTGGAATACCAAAGGACGTAATATCGCTTGCGCTGGGTCACTCGTTCGGTGTCCGTGTAACTGATACCTACATCAATGCGGACTTGTCTCGAGTGGACGAAGCCAACCGCAGGGTTATTGATTACGTGCTATACAATAAAAAATAGCCTTATTTCTTGCGAATTTGGCGCAGGAACGGCTCAAATTGTTTTCGGGGATAGTTTTACGTGTTTACCACATAAGCGGCTCAGAACGCAAATTTCGGGGTAAATCGGAAAAAGAGCACAAAAATACCCCAGCGGTGAAAAAATCGAGCCGCTGGGGTAATAAGTGGGAACCACTTTAAACATTCAGTGCTGCAAAGGTACGTTTTTCCTTTGAAACCACCAAATTATTCTCCGAAAAATTTCTTCCTCAACAAATCATTGATGAATCGTGACTTGTTGGGCAGTGCGTTGAGGTACGGCAGAAGGTCGTTGTCTATCTGTATGCCAACTAGCTTGACCGTTGCGCCAGTGCCCTTCTTCGTTCTCTTGATGTTTCTTCTACTCTCGTCCATATCCGTCTTTTTTTAATTGTCTATCCAACTTCGTTTTCATTCGGTTCATCTTGTGCTCCAGCCTGCCGATCTGCTTATAAGATAACCACTCCGGCTTGATGTTCAGCTCCAGCCAATACTGGCGCATTTCCTTGCAATGCCGGGCAATGCTCGGAAAATAGAGGTGTCTCTCGTATGGGTTGCGAAGGAAGTACTCGCAATCGGATAGCATACGACCAAGCATCATATACTTGTGCTTCTGCCCTTCCCCAAGGCTGACAAGCCTTCCGTTGTCCCCGATCCACAGCATTGCGCCCTCTCCCTTCCAATAAAAGTCGAAAGCCTTGCTTACCGGGTAATAATAGCCATCGAGCACCGTGCCTTCCTTAAGGTCTCGCCCAATCTCTCCTAAGCAGGTTCTTCCCCAGCTGGTCGTTACCTCGGCCACTGCTTGTGCTGGTATCTTGTTGTATTCCTTCATATCTTGATAAATTTAAATTTCTCGTTCCGTGATGTAATACTTGAATGTTACTCTACCGATTTTAACCTTGAAGTGTCGGTCTCCTTCTTCCAGCATTTCCGCATGTGGGTTGTTTCTGTAAACTTCCTTGATGCGTGCAAACTCTTCTTCCATTTTCTCCTCGGTTCTGTAGTCCTCGATGTGACTATCAACTTGCCCAAGGCTATTTTTGCAGCTCAAAATGTATTGTTTCATATCTTGATATATTGTGCAGGGCTTGCGCCCTGCTGGTTAATAATTCTGTTGTATATAGTACTTAGCGATAAACTCGTTGTGTGCGAACGTTGAGCCTACGACCTTGAAGTAATTGATACCTGCTTCCCCGACAGTTACGTACTCGCTAGCGAGAATACGCTTCATCATTCTGTTCAAGCAAGCCTTTGCAGCTCGTTTGGTCTTGTATCTCCAATGCTCTGTTACAACACCCTCATCGTCTTTCTTCATTACGGAATATTTCATTTTCTCCATTGTTTCTACTTGTTTGTGCTGGGGTTTCCCCCAGCTGGTTAATATTTCTCAATCCAATACTCAGTTGTCATCTTGCCAGCCATGGTAAACTCCTCAGTCTTGAAGTATCCCATTCTTCTGTCTGTGATGTTCTCGTTTCCCTTTTCGAGTCTGTTGAAGAATCGCTCGGTATCAGCTTTTCTTGTAGAGTTGAAAACTTCTCTAACTTCTTCTTTCTCGGTATCTCTCCAGGTTGTCTGTTCCTTAATGTAATACTTTGCTCTTGCCATTGTCTTGTCTCCTATCTTTGAATTATAAATTGAATACCTGCCCAGTCTGCAATGTTGTTGCTCTGCTGCAATCTCTTATTCTCCATATCAATCAAGATTGCTTCTGTCTCGGAAATCTGTTTGCCGTTTACGAAATACTTCTTCATAGCTTCGCCCTCCCTTGATTACTTAGCATACAATGTTACAACCAATCCTCTTCTGAGTGCGCAGCGGCAAGCGTCCAGACCTGCCTTCAATGCTCGCTTGATGAACTTGTTGAAAAGTTCCGCTCCGATGAGCTTCAAGATACCGCTTACACCTACGAGAGTGTTTATCTTCTTGCCATCCTCTGTGCGTCCGAATACCTTGATGCGGAAGTTTGAGTTAATGAACTTTGTTGTGAACTCTAAAACGTTTGAATTTGACTTTTTCATTCTCTTTGGCTTTACCGTGTTGCCTAGGGCTTAAATTACTGAATGTTTATTGTGCTTATCTCTTAAACACGCTGCAAAGATATTAATATTTTTCCGTTCCACCAAAACTTTTCCCGAAAGATATTAATATTTTAACTTTTATTTGCTGTTTATGTCGTAAACACGGCTATTTTCAGTCGTTTTCAGTCGTTTTCGGTACGCTTTCGGTCGTTTTCGGTACGCTTTCACTTGTAAGTATATCAATGACTACCAATCGGTTGCCTTAGTTTTCCACACTCTATATAATAATAACCCGCACGCCTTAGTTTGAATGAATATATAATCTAACTCTCATATCCCCTACCCCTTTTCTCTCAATGAAAAGTGTTCTCCGCACAAAATAGGGCAGGAAAACGCTCTCCTGCGCTCCCTGCCCTTCCTGGTTAATGATATTATGATTGAACCTATTGAACTCTCTTCTTGATGCGCTTCCCAATACAGTTTACCGCAAGAAGGAACAGAAACAGAATCACGCAATCGCCAATGAATAGTCTTGTCTTGTGCCACGTACTCGCTGGCTTCTCAACCTCCTTGGTCTTGTAGCGGTTAACGTAATACTTGACCTTTACGGTGTCTGTCACAAATGTGTAGATGTCGCCCACGATGGTGTCCGTCTTGGTCGTTGTCTTCCACCTGGTGGTCGTGAGGTTGTGCCACCGCTCCTTGATTACAGTGTCGCCCTTGATGTACACCAGCACGCTGTCCTGCTTGAATACGCTATCGTGCTGCTGGGTCTCCTGCCAGTGGCTCTGCCTATGGTTCACGCTGTCACGCCTTACACTGGTGTGTGCGCTATCGCGATAAACCGTGTTATTTGTGGCTGTTTTTGCGCAGGAACACCCCAAAATCAAAAGTGGGGTAATTATAAGCACAGCGAAAAATAACGCTACAGAACGCAAATTTCGCCCTTTTCTTGATTTTTCCATACTTTATGAACGTTAGATTGATGTGTTTATTATGTAAGCACCTTGATTTCTAGGGCTTCCTTGGCTCGCTCCAGGTATTTCTCACGCTCTGCCAGTCCGTGGTACCCACCGTTGATAGCCTTAGTAATGGCTTTTAGGTTGTCTTGGTCTGCCAGTCGGTTCAGTCCGTGGAGGTTCCAGTACCACATCGAGGATTTGACTGCTCCCAGCGGTCGTTCCAAAAGCTCGGGACTGGAGACTACATCGAACTTGCAATAATTCGCATACTTCTGATAGTTCGCCCTGCCAGTTATCTGAATCAAGCCCCTGCCCTTATATTTCACGCCATCGCCCTGCTGGATGTTGCCGAGGTCTTTCCTGCCTTCGTATGCCTTTCCGCTTGCCAGTTCCTTGGTGTATCTCAGTTCGCCCGATTCGTGTGCAATCTGTGCGAGATAGTGCGCCATCCTCAGTGGGGTGTTGATACGGAAATGCTCTGCCCATCCGTTGATGATTGGAAGATAGGTGTCTACCTTGCTGCCTGCATTCGGCATTATCTTTACCAGTTGCGCCCTAGTTACCCTCATTATCTCCTCCTTTCTTCCGCTCTTCTTTCATTATCTCGACAACCGCCTTCGCAATTTCATCCTTGTTTTCGAGGATCACCTGCATCGTGCGGTCTTGCTTGCGTATCTCTGCCTTCTCGTATGCCTTCTCCCGGATGCTCTTGAACTCGCACATAAGCAGATACACCGTCCAGGCGATGGAGAACATAGGGAAGGGAGAGATAATACACGTAGCAACGTCCATAAGCGAAGCTATACCGAATGTCGGAAAATACTTCTTCGCCTTGTCGCACGTCTTCTTTAGTCCAGTTGACGTTCTTGCAATATGCAGTTCCTTCGCCTTCTGTATGCCTGCTATCAAGTCAATTGTCATCGCTATCAGAATCGTAGCGAAACAGATAAAAATTACTAGGGCGCACAGATATAGGTGGTGCACCTGAAAATCGTGAAATACTTCGCTCATATCAATTTATTTTTTTTGGTTATTCCAATTTTTCCCAGTCAATGGTCACACCCTTCCCGATGATGTCTGCCGTCCACCTGCAGAATGCCATACCCTCGTATCCGTCTGGATCACTGGCTACGGCAATGGCATACTGTACGCAGTCGCTCTCGGTCTTGATTACCTTTGGATAGAAGTCCGCATAAGCCATATTTGCCAAATAGAGAATATCCCCGATGGTCGTGCCCTTGGAGATTATCTCGTTGTTTGTCGCCAGCCGGATTTCGTCTACCGTCCATCGGTGGCTCGTTCCATCTACGTTCTTCATCTGCTCGCTTGCCTTGATTGCTAGCTGCTTCGTAAAATGGTAGCCGTGCTTGGCAACGTATGCTACGTACCCACTGGCTCCCATCAAAGCCTTTGCTGCCTTCTCGTATGGTAAGCTGTGGATGATGTCGCTCTCTTGGTGCTGGTGTCGCTCTTCCTCGCTATCGCAAGAATGGCGCAAAACGATGATTTTCTTCATTGTGCGCCCTCCTATCCTAGCTTGTCGAGTAATTGCTTGACCATACCACGGATGCCGCTTATATCGCCCTCCAGTGCCTTGAAGCGCTTTTCCGTTTCCTGCTTCTCCTTGATTGCCGGGTTCAAAGCTGCAAGCAGTTCCTCGCCCTTGGCTTTCCGCTCCTTGCTTGGCTCGTATGCCTTGATTATCTCATCGGCTTCATTTACCAATTTCCCAACTTCGGGCAAAAGGTCTGCCTTGTCGGTTGCCAGTACGATTTCGCCTGCAAAGGTTACTCCAAGGTGTTCGGGGATGGTATAGATTGTCTGCTTTCCCTCCACCTCGATTGTTACGTCTCGCATTGGCTGTCCGCTGCTGGAAATGGTTGCGATGCCAGTGTTGATGTGCGGCTGGTTGTCTACGACCTTGCCTTCCTTAACTTCCACCGTCTGCTTGTCTAGCAGATAGACCGGGTGATTTCTTTGAATATTTTTGAATTCCATAATGCGCTCTTTTTAGATAATTCGATAAATAGACAAAAAGGGGTCTCACCGATAGCACGGTGAGTTGCCCCTTGATAGATTTTGTTTAGACCTCCTACGCTCCAGTGGTGGTTGTGGTGGTCTTCAACGCTGCAATAAGTTCAGCGTTCTGTCTCTGCTGGCTCAACTCCAGGCGTGCATCGTTGTACTTCTGCTGCAAATCCTGCTGCCAGTGATTGTTAAGCACATCGATAACTCGCTGGGTGTTGTCTTGGTTCGAGCGGATGATGTCGCACTTGTCCTGCTGAAGCTGGAAACCGAGTGCCGAGAAGCCTCGCTCTATGCTGCGGTTGTTGAAATCGAATCCTCGCTGCATTGAGTTCTGGATGTCCTTCTGCCCGAGCTGGTTGTCGTAGCCCATCTTGATGATGTTCTGCTGGGTCTGGCAGCAGCAGTCCTTCAGTGCCATTATCATCTGCAAGTTACCCTGCGAGATAGCATTGATTACTCGCTCTGCCGAATAACCAACTTGTCCGCTTATCTGCTGGATGCCTGCCTGGATGCCGCAAACAGAAGACTGCAATGCGTTGAAGTCGCAATTCAAGTTAGCCGCCAAAGTCTTCAAGTCCTGGTTGTTGCCCTGGATTGCTCCCATCAACAGGTCGCTGTTGTGGTTGTCTGCCATCTGGTTGCGAAGGCTGTCAATCTGAGACTGGATTTCGGCTCTCTGAACGTTTCCGTTCTGTCCGTTGTTCCAGCCATCGCCATACATAAAGCGGAACATTCCCAACATCATCATATAGGCGAATGGGTTGTTCCAACCTCCACCCATACCACCGTTCATTGCTGCCAGCATAGTCGCTGGATCATTGTCTCTACCTCTAGCGAGCAAAGCTGCTGCCAGGTTGTCATTGCCACCGTCCCCAGTGCAATAAACTTTCTCGATTGTGTCTGCCATAAAATTTTGAGTTAATTACGTTACGGAAACAAAATATTTGAATCCGCCGCAAAGATACTCTGATTTTTGGCTCGCTCCAAAAAGTTAGTGCAGGGGTATTTATCGAATTATTTTCAAAAAACGCTTTTGGTTATTTTCTTTTTTGTTTTCTGCTGAGTGATTAAATACAAATCGGCTCAACGTCCTTGTTTAGCAGGGTCGCTTGTGCCGTGGCAAGTCGATAAACTCGAGACGTGCTGATATAGGTGTAAGCCATCTTGCAAAGATGCCTAACAGCTGGAACGGTGCGGTTTAATACGGTCGCAATGGTCGTAATGCTGAATCCTGCGTGTATCATCTGCTCAACGACCATACATCTTGTCATAACGAGATTTTCGGCTCTCGACTTGCCGAGAACGTCTTCTCTCGTAATGCTCAATTCTCCGTTCTGAAGTTCAATGGCGCAACACTTGATTACGTTGTCTATAACTCGCCATAGTTCTTTCTCCTTGTCATTCATATTATATAATTTATTAAAATTATTGTATATATTTTCAGACGAAAATTGTATTATTCTGCACCCAGCATCGAATCAATCATTCCGTCGATTGCTTCATCGGTCATACCCTTCTTAATATAAGAGCCTGCACCGAGAGACTTCATCAACATACCTATCCAAGGATTATCACTCTCCAAAGTGGATTGTATCTGCTCCTTATATGCTTCGTGAAGCTCGCCCGATTCCTTAAAGGTCATAAGAACCGTGCGCAACGCTTTCGTCACATAGTTATCCATCAGCAAGGGGTTGTCCCTTGCAGATGAAAGTTTTGTAAGAAGCACAGCCAGTGCTTCATGTAATTGTTGCTTCTTCATATTGTCTTATTTTAAAATTTCTAAACTCAGCTACTTAGAGTTCTAGCTAAATTGTTTTCAAAAACGAACATCTTGCCTTAATAAGATTATAAATCCTCTTATGTCCTTCTATTGATGGGTGTACATTATCACCCAAAAACATTTTTTTATCTAAAACACCATTATTATAGAATACATCTTTGATTTCCACATACCGAAAATGTGACCTTATATAATCATTAATAACAGGATGATTATCTCCAACACCATATTTAGGGGGAACTGTCAACCAAATTGTTTTTATGCCATTTTTGGTTGCAGAATCATCAATGTATTGTAATACAGTACAAGTTGCTTGACTGTCAATATCATTTGTACCTATGCAAAATAATACATATCGCGCATCTTTAAGCCATTTCATTTCCTTGTCAATATGAGGTTTTATAGAGTTTACATTTGCTCCTCCTTGACCAAGTATAATAGTCTTTCTATCACCAATGTAGTTACATAGCAATGATGCAAATCTCTTATCCTTATCACTAGGAATCGAATTGCCCTCAATAAAAGAATGACCTACTACGACAAGTTTTACATCATTCATATCTATTGGGTAACCAAAGCAAACATTTGATACTCTCATTTTGCCAATCAGTGCATAGAAAGACAATTTACCCCAAGCATATCCGTTAATGCTTCCGTTACCTTCATTGGCAGTATCGCCGCTGATGACTTCACCATTACCGATACCATCTTTTGATACACTAATTCCATCCTGCGCTGTTACAGAAATATTGAAATAAGAGTTTTTCTCTGTTTTCTTTTCAACAGATATGGTGTATTCTTTTCCCTTATCAAACGCTAGTTCTGAAATATAATATTTGTGTGTCTGCTTTGGTGGCAAAGTCTGTTCTATGATATAAACAGATATGTAACTTCCGTTTTCGTCCTTTCCTATACCAAACATTGTGCCAGCCAACTGATACCAAAAACCAATGCAGAACTCAAAATAACCCAGAGAATCCGTATCAATAATCTTCAATGTTGATGATAGGATAAATTTATCTTCATATAGATTGGTCTTGTACTGTAATCTATTTTCAAAGCCAGTCAGAAGACTTTGAGCACTGGCTTTATCTTCCGATACGGAAAAGGCATTGTTCAATATATCAAAATCTGAGAAATCAGGAATCAAATTGCCATAAGATTTTGCAGAACTGTTAATTTCTTGCTTTAACTCATCCTTTGCATTGTCAATCAACATCTGTGTTGATATGTTATCTGTGAAAAAAGCCCTATTTGGCAATATGGAATCTGGGCTACCATCATTCCAGCAGAAAGCATAGTAGCCTTCATCCAAGGTTACGACTTTATTAATTATTGAAGAAGGAGCAGAACCTATTATTTTTTGTTCTGGTTCTTCATACGTTTCGTTAGAATATTTCCATAAAATATCCTGTGAACCACCTTCATTCTTTATATACAGCCAGTACTTACCAGGCTTCAAGTGAAGTTTAACTAACTTATAGTTTTTGATTGCATCGCTGATAATACCTTCGTTTCCTTTGATATATTTTCCTAAAGAAATATCATTCTTGCTGAATAATGACATAACAGCAGGAATAGGAGTGTTTTCTATAACTTTTAAAGACTCTCTAATATCTTTAGTGCTATCATCAATTAGCACTTGCGTAGAAAGAGAATCAGTTATAAAAGCATTTCCAATATTAATAGAATCGTTATCATCATTCCAACAGAAAGCGTAGTAACCTTCATCCAATGTTAATATCTTACTAATAGTGCTAAAAGGTGCTGCTCCAATTATTTCACTTTCTACAGAAGAAAATGTTTCATCTGTGAACTTCCACAATATCCCTTGTGAACCACCTTCATTCTTTATATACAGCCAATATTTTTTAGCGGACAAATGCAATTTAACCAACTTATAGTTTTTAATACCCTCTGATATGGTTTTATTTGTAGGATTGAGATATTTTCCTACAATAATGTCGCTTTTATCAAATACTGACACAATAGATGGCTTAAATGTCGTATTTTCTACATTTGTCAATGTGTCTTTAATACCTTTTGTGCCATTTTCAACCTTATCATCTATCAATGTTGAAATGGACATGCTATCTGTAATGAAAGCTTTTCCAAGTGAAATACCGTCGTTGTTATTATCATTCCAGCAGAAAGCATAGTAGCCTTCATCTAATGTTAGTATCTGATTATATGGGGTTGTTCCTGTAGAGCCAATAATCTCTTTTTCAGGTGAAGCATATTCTTCATCAGAATACTTCCACAATGTGGCTTGTGAAGAAGAACCGCAACCGCTATATATCCAATACTTACCTGCTGAAAGATGCAGCTTAACCAGTTTATATGCTTTAATAGCATTTGAAATAGCACCATTTGACGGATTTATTGATTTACCGATAGTAACATTATAATTGCCAAATAGTGATACAACTGGAAATTTTAACGACAAGTCGCTGAGTTTGTCGCTCACAGACTTTTGAGACATAACCAGTTCCTCGGAATCTCCAGATTCCTGAGCAACACTTGTTTTATCAAACTTCTTTCCAAGCTCGGTATCAACAGTCTCCTTGTCAGCCTTCTTGTCAATCTCAGCATCAACAGTTTCCTTGTCAGCCTTCTTGCCAATATTGTCTTCCTGCTGCTTTGCAATATCCGCAAGACCAGCAAGAGCACCGCCTACCCTCTCGGCTGTGTTCTCACCCACCTGCGTAGCGTTCTTGACCGCTGCCGCCTGCTGTTTAATTTCGTCTATTGTTGCCATATATTAATCTCCTATTGCGTGAATGTGTGCCCTCGTTCCTCGCTGTGGCTTCACCTCCCCTTCCGGGGTGAAGTGCTTGAGGTATTCAAGGGCATCTGATAAATATCTTTCTGCCATATCCATGATGTCGTTGTATTGCTTGTTGCTCGATACATCTTGAACGTGGTCTGAATAATCGTCTCTGTGGCGCATTCTACCTGCACGGCTTATAATTGTGCCATCGGCACGAAAAAGTCTCGCATACGTGAAATAAGCGAGTGCTTTGCGTATTCCGCTGGTGTACTTCTGCACCTTGGTTTCGTCTTGGCTGCAATCGCCCTCCTTCTTAGTGGTGTATTCGCCACCGTCCAGGAAAGTTGCAGGCTGGAAATCGGACAATACTGAATCGCCCCACTCTCCCTGCTCGGTCGCTGCCTTGAAACGCTCCCACCCGATGGCTGGTATGATGTTCGCATCCTCGCATTCCCGAATGTATGCGTTCACTTCATCCTCATCTAGGTGTGTGCTGGTAGGTCTTGCCAGTTCTCGGAACTGATCAACCGTGATAAGTTGTTTTCTTTTCTGTTCTCCCATAGGCTCAATCAATTAATCTATCGTATTGTTCCCTGCCGCTTCGCTGCTGATATACTTCAACGGCTGCAGCTTCGGGTCTAGGTTCTGAATGCCTGGATCTTGCCAGTTCTTGAAAATCTTCCTGAAGGCTCGCTCGATGAAACGCTGCTCCGTTGTCACTTCCCCTGCATAGTACTCGTAGGCATCCTGCATCACTTGTCCGCTGAATCCCAGCTTTCCTATACGGATGGAATAGAAGAGTTCTTGGTGGAACTGGGCATAGATGCGTTCGATGACGCTGCTGTCGGTAACTGAAAACTCCTTGTCGAAGTTCTTTGTCGGAAAAGCCACAACCTTTGGTTCGTCTTCCTCGTTCTCCACCTCGACCGCAAGAATCTTCGCTGTGTTCTCGTCCCCCTGGAACTGCAAAAGGTCTTCATCGGAAATCATCTGTCCGCTCTCCACCTCTTCGCCTTTCTCGTTGAACTTCGGAACACCCTTCTTTGTTACGAGCATACACGATACGAGGAAATTGTTTCTCACGTTCCTCATCTTCACGTTGCCCAGTCCCTCATCGGTTGAAATCTCAGTGATGGCAGAATCGTAGCTGGCCGTAGGATAGGTAAACTTACCGTCAAGGCTCTGCCACAGAATCTGTCCCTTGTAGCTGTCGATGCCGCCAGCGTTCTCTATCTGTTGCGTCACGATGTCGGGGTCGGGGTTGAAGACGTTGATGCGCTCAATGGTCTTCTCGTTCACCATCAACCGCTTTCCGTTTCTCGTTTTCTTCTGCTCCCAGTCGGGATGCAACAAGACGTGCGCCACGTTCCCCTTGTCGTCCGTCTCTTCAAGTCGGCAATTCTCAAACGGAACGTGGCTCACGCTCGACACCTGCCCGAGAACGTTGTAGTTCACGTGAAGGGCGAAGCCTCCAAACCTAGCGAGGTCGCCCGATACGTTCCGAAGCAAATCGTCTGCCGTATCCCCCTGCTGGTTCATCGCCAACGCTGCTAGAATGTCGCTATCGAAGCCGTAGCCCTCAATGAATCGGGCGTAGCGGTTAAGGCAGAGCATTGCCGTTCCGCTGGCTTCCGTGATGCGTGCGAGGTTCTGCGGATATAGATTATCATATCCGTATGCCTGCATCTTGAATCGGCTCACGTAGCCAATATCAATTCTTCGCTTCGGCTTCTTAACTGTCTTTACGTTCATCTTGCTTGTGTCGTTTTACCTGTTGTTTTATTACTCTTCCTTGCCTGCTTTTTCGGCTTGGTCGAGGTCTTTCTTCTTGTCGCTGCCTGCTGGCTGCTGTTTGTTCTCGATGAGTTCCTCGCTGGGTATCTTCTGGAAGTATTTCTCCATCTGTGGGTACTTCGTCAGATATTCGTGCGCTACCTTGTCGGTCAGGTTCTCATTAGTGAAAATCTTACCATTGTAGAAATCCGGGCAGGAAATGATGAAGCCTGCCTTCATTGCGTAATTACATTGCTTTGGCATAGCCTTTTCTTTTTTGAGTTTTAAATAAATTTCAATCAAAGCATCGTGGTAACACTGCTGGCAGGTTGTCGGTACAAACCGCTTTCGTGTTACCTCGAAATATAGAGTTTCTATAACAGCCTTGTCGGTTGCATCAAAGGGACTGTCGAAACGTGCCTTCAACTCCCCGACCTTGGCTATTGCTTCCTCGTAGGTCATAGCTTAACCTCTTACGGCTTCTGTTGTCAGACTGGCGTACTTGGCTGCCGTTGTCTCGCTGTCTGTATCAAAGAAGAAATAAGCTGCCTTCGGTACGCTCTCCTCTTCCAGCGTGATAAGCCAGCCGCCCTCGGTGTCGTCTGAGTACTTGTCGTTTTCTCCAGCACTTGCCTTCAGTGCCTGCGCATATCCGAATACCTGGTACTCTGCCTTTCCGTCCGCTCCCTTCGAAAGGTTGCGCAGGATGATAACGAACTTTCCGTTCGCCAGTCCGTCAATGATATTTGCGCAAACGTCAGGTGTGTTTGCCAATACCACGACTGCTACGGTATTCTTCCAGCTGTTGCGATACGTGCCAACGATCAGCTCGGTCTTGGTTCCAGTGTATGGCTTGCTGCCTTCCTGCCGGATAGCGTATGCTTTCTTGCCAGTCTTCAAGACCAATGTGCTAATTATATTACCCAAGACAACGGACTTGGCAAAGTCAATGTCGTCTCGGTTGATGATAAGTCCATCGCCCTCCAATCCCTTTGTTACCTGGTCTTCGCAAGGGATGATGATGTCCTGGGCGATAAGGCTCTCGCAAGTTTTTGCCATATTAATTCGTTTTAAAATTGTTATATCCCCAACACCGTTTTTTTGTGGGTGTTGAGGATTTGTAAACTTGATACTTTATGAAGATTTGGAGCGATTAGTAAGCTGCGTGGATCATATTCTCTTCGAGGAGAGCCGTGCCAATCTTACCAGTTGAGTAGATGTAGTTTCTGCGCTCCTTGTGGTCGAACCAAGCATCCAGCTCACTAATGAGCGAATCCTGCGGTGTGCCGACCATCAGCTGCTTAGGGTTGCAGAAGACCATACGGTGTGGAAGGTTGTACGCTGTTGCGCCCTTCTCATAGCCCTTAATCATTCTGTCCCAAATGCTTACACTGGCAATCTTAATGCCGTTGTAGGTCGATGTTTGGAATCCATCGAAGACCTTCTCCCAAGGCATAATGTCGTGGTACGTCTTCTTGATGTCGTAAGTCAATGCATCAGCCAGCGAACGTGTCATAAGGAGAACAGCGTTCGGATCATCGATGATGCGTGAGTCCACGTTCATAAGCATATTATCTACAAGGTCGGTTGCCACACCCTTCTTGCGGATTGCCGCAATCTGCTCCGACATCGTGGTTTCCTTGTTGGCTGCAATCTCGGTGCGGTTCTTTGTGGCTGTAGCTGCGAAAATTTTCTTGAAGAGACCATCGCAAGTGGTAAAGTACTCCTTCTTCAAGCCATCGGTCAGCTTGCCGCCCTCGGAAACAGTCTGCGCATCCTCAGCACCAAACCAGCCGAAGCGCCAAACCATCTGCTTCATAACACGTTCCAGTGCATCGGTGTAGATTACCATGAAGTCGGTGCTGGTAAGGTCTCCTATGTCTGTGCCAGTCTTCAAGCTGTACTCAGCGATTGAGCCTTTCAGCGAATCATAGCAAATCTTAATTGGTACTTGCCAGTCGCCAAGCTTCCAGCGCTCCAAGTTGTTGGCGATGCCCTTCTCGTCATACGTTGGGTCGCAACCGCTGCCAGCCTTGCCGACCATCTCCATCTCACCAATGATGGCGATAGGGTCTCCGTCCTTGACCTTAGCGATGGTGACGAAATCCGCAAGGTTCTCGTCCTTGTAGAATGTCTCCTGCACGGCATCCTTGATGGTCTTCAGATTTTCAGGTTCGAGGACAAAGTTCTCGAACTGCTTTACATCAAAAGTATTACTCATAATTTATAACTCTTTAATTTGTTTTTACTTGATTTCGTACAAGGGTTTAGCCCTTGCTTTGGCGCTTCTTGGAACGAAAAGCCTTGACCTTCTCGCTGATAGTCTTTGCGTCCGCCTTAACGTCAACCTGCTCTCCTGCGCCCTTGCCGCTTGGCTGTCGCTGTGCTGGCTGGTAGTGGCTGCTGAAGCCTGCCAACACCTTCTCCGCACCGCCTGCCATTTTCACGGCATTCAAGATGCGCATATCCTCCTTGCTCTTCGCAAGTTTCTGTGCGCCTTCCAGCTGTGCCTTGGTGTCGTTCAACTGCTGCTTGAGTGCTGCAACCTGCTGCTTCAACTTGGCTACGGTGTCGTTGTCGGTGCTTGATGCGCTGCCGCCATCACCACCTTCACCGCCTTCATTGTCCGGCTCCTCATCGTCTGCGGTCTGAATGTCGGTGATTACACCATCCTCGACAACGATTGTCTTGCCGTCCGGCATTTCAAACGTGCCGTCAGGACTTGCCTTGTCGCCAACCTGCGGGTCTCCCTCCTCACGCTCCACGGTCAGTGTCTGTCCGTCCGCTGTGTTGAGTTCCATTGCCTTTGGCTCTTCCTTGGCTTGTGGCTCTGCCACCGCCTGCTCTGCTTCCTCCAGTGTCTTCACGCCCAGCTTGGCGAGAATCTTGTCGAGGAGAGAAGCCTTTACTTCTGTTTTCTTCTCCATTGCTTTTGGATTTTGTTGTTTTGAATTAATGAATTGCTCTATGTTGCGTTTCGATGCGCTTGCGCTGATTGGTGCAACGGTGCTGCTGATAAGACCTAGGCGCAAAGCTTCGCTGGTGCTGATGAAGATGTCCTTATCCATCAAGGCTTGTATCTCTTCCCGGTCGCACTCGCACCGCTCTACGTATGCGTCCACCATCTTGTCCTGCCACATCTGCATTTCCTCGCCTTGGTTCTTCAAGTCCTTTGCATTCAGCTGGTCGCCTAAGCACCAGCCAGGCACCCACGGATTGTGAAGCAGGAAGGCAGCGTTCTCGTATGCCTTGCGGCTCTCCTTTGGTGCTGCCAGCATAATGATTGTTGCCATACTAGCTGCCTTGCCCTCAACGGTGCAGGTGATTTTCTTTCCGCTCTGCCGCAGTCGGTCGTAAATTGCCCAGCCTTCAACCACAGAGCCACCATTGCAGAAGATACGCATATCGATGGTATCATCATTCTCCGGTATGCTTGCTGCAAAAACATCTATATCCTGGAAACATACGCAGTCGCTACCCCACCATTGATACCAAAACTTGTTGTCTTGGCTGTCTATGTCGTTGTATATTCTGAGTTTTGCCATTGAATCGTTATTTTTAAGTTTTAAAACGCTGCAAAGATACGATAATTTTCGATATGTTTATCTGCTAAACAGTTAATTTTCCTAAATAAGCCGAAATTTTGCGCTCTAAGCGGCTTTTATTGCCTTGTGCGTATAACTTTACCACCTTCGACCAAAAACCGCTCAGAACGCAAATCTTGATGAAATAACTGCAACCTTTAGAGCCTGCCGATATTCTCTATCGTCTGCACTCTCCGCTGGGTGCGGTTTATCTCTTCCACGCTCACTACTGGCTGTGGAGCCATCTGATACCCTCTAGCGACCGCTGCCGCCAGCATATCCATTCCGATGTTGCTACCTCCGTTGTTGACTACGATAGGAACGCCACCGCCTAGCTGGTTGAATGCGGATAATATCGGGCTGAACATCGATGTCGCCTTGGCGGTCATTACACTCTCGCCATTGGATAGCCTCGCTGGGATGCTGTCGCTCGTTCCAGTGCCCGAGCCCTGCACGTAGCCACCAGTGGAAAATCCTTTAATAACCGATTTCGCTCCTGCAATCGCTGCCTTAACAATAACCGTCAATGCCGCAGCTTCAGCAATGCCAAATATACCTTTTTCAGCAATCTGTGTTACTTTCAGTTTTGTAAGGATGAAGGGTTCGAGAATGTTAAGTGCCGTGATAAGCAGTGATTTCAAGAAGGCTTTACCCTTTGCAGTTTCGGCTTCAAACATCTCATCCATAGAAGATGTCAATCCGTCCGCTATCTGTTGGTAAATTGCCTTGAACTTTTCTTTTTTGGCTTCTTCCTCATCAATAAGACCTTGATTTTTCTTCTTTTGAATTTCAATCAATGTATCTGCAAGTGATTGCTCTAGCTGTTTATGCGCATCCTCGCTCTCTTGGGTCATTGCAAGTTTCTGCTCTAGGAAAGCCTTGTATCTCTCCAGCTTGGCTGCATCGTCTTCCTCGCCAGTGCCACCGTTCATAATGTCCGCATCCCTGCGTGCCTTCTCTGCATTCTCGAACTCCTGGTTGATGGCATCGACAATCTCCTTGGCTTGGTTCTTCAAGTCCTCTTTCGCCTTAATCATAATGTCGAGTAGCTTAGCCTGCATTTCCTGCGCCTTTTCCGCTCCGATTTGCCCTGCCGCCACGTATGCGTCAATGCTTCGTGCCACCATATCCTTCTCCAGCTGTTCGAGGTCGTTGCTGTAGTCTCGCTCGTTGTCGTACATACCAGCGAGGTATCGCTTCTTAGCATCCATTACCTTCTCGTTGTACTGGAACTGGATAAGCGCAATCTGTGCCTGCAATTCCTTTTCCTGCTTCTTCCTGCGCTCTGCTTCTGCCTTGGCTTCCGCTTCCTCCTTGGCTTTCTGTGCCTTGGTCTTGGCAGTGCTGCCCTTGGCTGCTGGTGTCGTTCCCTTGTTTCCGTTCACTGGCTCGCTGCTGGTCGCTCCACCGTCCACATTTGCTAGCTTTAGGTGCTGCAATCTTCCGTTCACTGCGTTCTCGTATCCGTCAGCGAATGCGTTTCCGAAGTCTGCGCCAGTCTGCTTTATATCCTTCCATCCTTCCTTGATGAACTTGGAAAGGTCAAATATCTCCTTGAATCCCTGCTGTGCCTTGGAAAGGTCGAACGTTACGATACCCTCCAATATATCGAGCGCACCCTTTAGGCTTCTGCCGACTTGTTTCATTGCATCGATGATAAGGTTTGCAACGCCCTTGACTGCCGACCAAACGCCACGGAAAGCCGCCCCCAATGTCTGAATAACCCCACGCAAAAGAAGGCTCTCATTGTACCAGTCGATGAAGTAGTTGATGGTGTTGAATAACCCCTTCATTATCTGAACGAGGACCTTCGTGCCGAACTGCTTTCCTGCCGCGATGATTGATGCAAAGCCATGCTGGCTCATATCGAACATTGACGAAAGGTAGGTGTTGAGTTCCTTGTGTAGCTTGATGTTCTCTAGCTGAACATCTCCCCACGCTCCAGTCTGCTTCTTCACTTCATCAAGGCTGGTGCTCATCGTGTCGAGCTGTTCGATGAGCTGGATGCCTGCTTGCGCTCCCTGCTTTCCGAAGACGTTCTTCAGTACATCGCCCACCTGCTGGCTGTCCGCTCCGAAGTCCTTCATCTTCGATGATACCTGCTGGATGATGTCGAAGGTATTCTTCGTGCCGTTGGCTAGGTCTTGCTGTACCTGCTTGCTGGAAATACCGATAGCATCAAGGCTGGAAGCCGTGCCGCTGCTCATCTCACGAATTTTCTTGCTCGCCATCGTGATAATGTCGAGACCCTTGTCGCTGAAAATGCCGCTTCGTGTCTGCTGCAATATCGCCACAAGCTGGTCTGCCGATATTCCTGCATCGTGGAAGGTAGGCGCATACTGCTGTATCTTCTGCAACATATCGCCCGATAGGTCTGCACCGCTCGCAAAGCCCTTGTTGATTACGTCCATCGCCTGCTCGCCCGATAGATGGAAATTAGCCATAAGATTGTCAGCCGTTCCGAGAACGTCCTTGAAATCCTTTCCCATCGTGTCCGCTGTGGCTGCGATGCTGTTTCTCATCGTCTCCAGGGCTTCCCCGGTGTACCCGGTGAATTCCTTCGTCAGTCGTGTGGCTTCCATCAATCCCTTGTTGTAGTCATAGAACCACTTAAATGTCATACCAACACCGACAACGCCAGCGAGTGCTGCAAAATATGGATTCATAACCAAGCCGATTGCGGTCTTACCGAACGCCTTCAGCTTGCCTGTCAGTCCATCCATATTCTGCGCCAGCTTGATGATGTTGCTAACCTCGGTATCATTGACAATATCCATACCAAAGAACTCCGTCCCCTGCAGGTCATCTGCTGCTTGCATCATCGAGTTGTAGTAATTGCCAACGTTGCGATAATACCGTTGCGTCTCCTCCTCTGCCAGTTTCAGTTTTTCCGTTATCTCGTTGATGTGCTTGGCTAGTGCCTGCCCCTTCGCTCCCTCACGCTCTGCTTTCGACATTTCATCGTACTTCTTGGTGGCATTGGATAGCTGGGCACGCAACTGCTTCAAGCTGCCCTCCTGCTCGTTCTCCGTGCGCACATTGTTCTGTATCTCCTTCTGCAAGGCTCGCACGTTGTACTGGTACTCCTTGATGGTTGCGTTGATGGCTTCCGTCTGCACCTTCATCTCGTTGGTCGTGATGGTCTTGTCTTTTTCCTGCTGCTGCAAGTCCTTGATGGATTGCTTTAGCTGGTCGATTTTCTCTTTGTATCTGATGATGCCGTAGATTGCATCCTCGTACTTGACCTTGATGTCAAGTATCTGCTGCTGGTCTTCACTTACCATAGTTTCTCGTGTTTTAACTGTTTAACTCTATCATTGTAACCTCGCTGTACCCGCTGCTGGTGGTCTTGATTTCGAGAACCGCAAAATACGCTCCATACTGGGCAAGGTACACTGGCTTCGTTTCGTCAAAGTTCAATATCTCCAAATCGGAAAGGTTGAAACGCTCCGTTATCTGGTGGGGGTTCGCCACCGTCTTTCTCATCTTCTCCAGCTTGCTGTCGAAGATACCTTGCAGGTCGATGTTGAAAGCCAATACCGCATAGCCGGAATCGTCCTTTGTAAGGTTCACGATTCGGTCTTTGCACGCCTTGTACTTGGTAGCTGTCTGTACCGTTAACGTGGTTCTGCCAAAGTAGCGCTGCGTACTCTCCCACTCGTATATCGGTATGCGGTTTCCGTCCGTGGCTGCGAATGGAAGCGTGCAAACGTCTTGCGTATATTCCAGCGTCTTGTTGTCTATCTCCATATCCGCATCGTGCTTCCGATAGACGGTATCGTCTTCCTTCCACTTGTAGATATTATGCTGACAGTAGTCCTCTACGCTGAAATCGGTCTGCCTTGGATGATTGCAGGCTTCGCTTGGGATGAGCTTCTTCGTCCAGTCCACCGCTTGCGCCTTGGTTTCCCATAGTCTCACGATGTCCGTAAGCGAAAGCGTTCCACCGGTAAACCGCTGGCTTGGGAACGTTGATGTCAGAATGCAGATACACTTCAGGAAATCCGTTACCTTGATGTCTGGCAGGTTCTTGCCGATAGGGAAATTTCCTCCGTAGGGTACTTCATCGCTCTGACTGATGCTTGCAGAAATGCGTCCGTTGTACCCACGTAGCCCTCGCAAGGTTCCCTTTCCGTAGTGTTTGAACTCGAAGGTCACGATGTCGCCCTCTTCAAGTTGAATCTCCCCTCGTCCTGCTGCAAGGTGTATGAACCGTCCGTTCACCTTGTCCGAGTCGTAGTCTGTAATGTACGTTCTAGAATAAGCATCATCTTTTTCTATCTCCTTGCCTGCGATGTATGTCTTGGTGTACTCGCTTTCCTCTTGGTCGCTCGTATGCTTTGAAACAACCTTGATTTCAACGTAGCAAGGATCATACTGATATACTCCGTTCCATTCGATAGAGCCTTCGTAAGAGTTTCCGATATTCCCATTCGGGCGTGCATTCGATGCGTCCCACGACCAGTTCATCTGAACATCGAAAATCATCGTGCAGGCAATATTTACTTTCAGCTGGCTGTATCTGGTCGCAAGTTCAAGCCCATCGAAGACCTCCGATAGGCTCGTTGGCTGGAATTCAAGAATGCCGAGGTTCGTTGTTGCGATGAAAGTACCCTCAAAGCTGCCTACTACCGTCTGTGCATCTGCCTTCCTTGTAATCAATGGGACAGCAAGCCCCTTGATGGTTTCTTTCGCCTGGCTGCTCCATCCGAATGCAACCCCGGTCTGTGCCGTGATAAGGTCTAGGATATATTGTGCCGTCACGCTTGGCTGGATTGCTCCCTTGTCGGCATAACCAAAAGAGCCACCTCCACCAAATGAACCGCCTCCGCCAAACGTACCACCGCCCGAAGAAGTCTGTACTTCCCTGCTGCTGGCTTTCGCCCGGTTCTCCGTCTCGCTCTTAACTTGAATGGTCGTACCAGTGCTGTATTCCTTGATTGCGTTGATGACAAGCCACTCTGCTGTGGCTGGTGCTTGAAGGTCTATATCGATTGGTTCACTCTCGCTGGTGTACTTCACGCTGTATGGTGCGAATCTCGATGTCTTGTATTGTGTTCCGCCCGATACGTAGTAGTTGCTTTCAGAATCTTCGCCTGCTATCCAGTAGAGCATTCCGCTCTTTGATGGCTTAACGTAAATTAGCCTTCCAGCCTGCTTATACCTGGTTACGTTCACCGTGATTTCCGTTCCACCCTTGTCTGCTGGTATGGCTCCCCATGCTTCCGTAAACCCGGTGGCAGGGTCGTAGCTTCCGTATTCCACCTGCCCTGCTGGTGCTTCATCCATCAACGCAAATCGGATGCTGATTGTCGTCATAGCTGTTTTCGTGTCTCCACTGGCGCAAAGGATGCCTGCACCTATTGTTGCTGGCAAAATCGGGTCGGGTGCTGGTATGGTCGGATTGGTTTCCGCCTCGGTTGTTCCTGCATCCGCAGCAAGGCTCACGATGTTCTTGTTGGTGTCGAGTATTGCCCAGGTTCGATAGTCCCCCTTTCCCAACACTTTGCTGATGGTCGCTCTCATTCCAGCCTCGAAAGGTATGATTGCACACTGGTAGGTCTCATCGGTCAACACCTCGCCCGACACGTACTTCCCGACCTCTGTTCCTGTTCTTATCTTACCGTCAACGAGTGAATATGTCGTGTTGCTGTTCCCTCCAACGCTGCGGTCATAGCCCTGCCACTCCTCGCTTGATGTCTTGACCGCTGCAGCGTCATAGGTTCCATAGAAAACTCCATCGGAAATCGCCTTCTCGTAGGTGTAGGAGCTGTTGTTTCTGTTGAACCGCAGATACTTCGTACAATTCAACTCGTTCAGCTTCAAATCGGACGATTGCAGCGTTGCAAGTGCCTGGAACAATCCCCAATAAATCGAAATTTCGATGGTTTCCTTTACGCTCAGGACGCTTGCCCTTCCGTTGCGGATAATCTCCAGTCCGTTACGGAAATAACGTGCTGTGTGGAAAATATAGGGGTATTTGCTACTGGTGCTCGGTTTCCCTGCAAACTCCAGCACCGCCATATTGTGCGCTGTCTTTGGCAGGTTGATGGTGTATGTGGTGTTGGCAGTCATTTTCGTGATGTCACGGAAAAGGTTGCTCTTGATGTCGAGCGTGATTGCAGTTTCCTCGCTCATATCCATCAAGATGCCATCGATGTAAAGTTGCTGGTCTGTCATAGCTGCTGAATCTGTGTATTGTTAATAACTAGGTTGCAGACGAAATCCTGCAACTCTGCCGTTGTCTTGGTGTAGGTTCCTGCCTTGATTGTCACGCTCTGCCAGTTGTTGCCCCCGAGGTACATATCCACGACCGGGCTGCTGGCTAGGTCTTGCAGGAAATCGAACGTCTCGCTGTCCACAAGCGGTGCGCAAAGCGGTATGGTGTCCTCCCTGCTGTAGCCCTGCCGCCTGCCGTTCGCTCCGAGGTAGCCGTATATCGTATCGTCATACTCTCCGAGGTTGTTGCGCACGAAGCTGGTGTCGCTGCTTATCGCCCTGCTCTCATCGCCTTGCGTGAATAGCCAGTAGCGGTAAAAGCCGTGGCGGTCTATCCATCGCAAATAAATACCCTTCTCTGTGTCGTTCCTTTCTATCCTTGCAAGGAGAGACTGTTTGCCACCGCTCGCCATCGCAAAGGTAAGGTCGAAAACGTCCGTGAATGTTCCCAGCTCTATCTTTCCATCGAAGTCGTAGATGTTCCAGTACCTCGCATTGCTAGGCAGGACGCTGGCGCTAATGTCAACGATGCCATCGATTCCAGGCTTGACAAGCTTGTTAGGTGCTCCCTCGTAGCCGACAAGAATCTGGGAAGCCTCATTGATATAAAGACCAAAGGAGAATGGGAAATGCGTGAACCAAGTAAGCTTCTTGAATCCGTTCCACGTCTCGCCTGCCCTCATCGCTCCCCACACGTAGAAGGTCGTATAGCTGAATGTCGCAAGGTCGCTCCCCTCGCTGTCCTTAACCTTCACGGAAATATTGAACACTGCCCCGAGGTTGCTCTGCTGGTTCTCCCTGGTGTAGTCGAGGTTCCCGAAGCTGATGCCATCGAAGAGTGCCTGCACATATTCCCGGTAGTCCATGATGCAGTTCTCTGCAAACGCTTCCACGCTGTACGTGTGCGCCCTGGTCTCCCTGCTGATGGTTGTCTCGATGCTCGCAACGCCCGAGCCGCTTGCCTTGATGATGCAGGGAAGGAATGCGAAGCCTACAGCGTCCGCATACTTAATCGTGATGCCGTTTTTCGTTGTCTGTCTCATACCGTCTCATTGTTTAGTTTGATACTTCCCACCGACTGGTGGATTAAGAAAATAAGCCGCTGCCCCAACCGCTTCATCGTATCGGGCACAACGTTGCTGTACACGTCAGCCCTGCCGCCAGTGCGGTGAAGCCTAGAACCCTTGTTGGCGATGGTGTGGGCGATTGCCCCTGCCATACTCATATCGCCACGCTCTTGCGGTGTGTACTTGTGCGGTCGCTGGGTCTTGTAGGGGATAGGTGTGCCGTGCAGTCCCTTGTCCTTCATCCACTGGCGGATGATGCCAAGGAAGCCGTATGGTATCTTTCCTTCCCTTCGTCCGGTCTCCAGTACTCCGAATGGCTTGTGTCCCCAAAGGATGGTTTCATCCTCGCTGGGCTGCTCCACCTTTAGGCTCGCTATGGTGCGCCCCGATGCGTTCTGTCCGTTGATTCTGATGTGGTTGATGATAAGCTGCCGTGCCCTCTCCACTTCCTCCCTCATTATCAGCGATGCCGCCTTGGGGTCGAATTGAATACCTCCCTTGCTCATACCACACACCCTCCTATGCTCTGTGTCAGTTGCAGGGAGTACATTACGCCCGACACGATCGTGCTCAAACGCTCGATGATTGTCTCGTAGTACTGCTGCCCTTCCAATGGTTCGAACTGGTGCGACTGGTTGATGGCTCGTATCATCCTTGCCCCTGCCACCTTCATTCGGTCGATGCACTCTCCGTTGTCTTCTCCTTCCGCTCCCCTCGGTACGGTGTCGAGATAAGCCAGGGCAACGTTCACGGTGTCGTAAACCCTGCCGTTGCGTATCTCTGTCGTGCCGCTGGCTGGTATGATGCACACGATTGCCGGGTAGCTCAGCTTCTCCAGCTTAGTGTCTGCTGTGTCCCAGTCCTCGAAAAGGTAGGTGTAGTCTGGTAGCGTGTCTGCTGCCAACTGCTTCAATGTCTCTCTGATTGTTGCCATAATTATCTGGATTTACGTTCCATCTCCTCCGCCTGCAACTTCTGCAGGTTCCGCTCGTAGAGACTTCTCTTGTTGTCCATCTCCATACACTTGTAGATGCGGAGCCACGGTGTCTTCAGGACCTGGTCGTGGTCGCTGATGCCCATCCTCACTGCGTACCAGTCCAGCATACCGAACAATCCGAAGCGCAGGGTATCGATGCCTGCCTCCTTCTCCAGTCGTGTTGGCTTCGCTGTGTCGGTGCTCTCGAAGAGCTTGTTGATGCGCTCCACCTCTGATGTTACCCAGCCGATGAGCATAACGACATCAACCGCCCTAGCCTGCTCCACTTCCTTGTGGCTCAGACCGAGGACGGTTGTCACTATCTGATACAGACTTTCCTCGCTGTCCGATAGCTGGGAAAGGTCTATCAGCTGCCCGATGGATAGCTGGTTGAGATTGTCGGGCACTTGTTTCTCCCCGACAAAAGCTGGTCGTGGCTGCTTGCCGATTTTGTAGCTGGTGTGTTTTGAGACTGCCAGCCAATACTTGAATGTCGTGTTCTTGTCCATACGCTTTATAATTTTGTCGTATTATTGTCTTAATACGTGCGCCCTAGCCGTTCCGTGGCTTGCTACGGATAGCTTCTTCAAGGCTACGTATCGTATTGCGTCTATGCCGTGATTGAATGCGTCTATAGGCTGGTTTGTTGTCTCTCCATCCCTTGACTTCTTCCACTTGTATTGCTGCATATTCTCGATAATGCCGTGGCTTCGTCTTGTTATGTTGATGCGGAAACGCTTCAGGATGTCGATGCCGTTGTTGATACTGTCCGCTCCCTTGGTGCTGCCTATTATCCACAGCCCTTGGTTGTGTATCTCCTGAATGCTCTTAGGTTCTGCCGAGTCCGCAATGATGAGGTCTCGTTTTGTCAGTCCTTGCTCCTTGCATCGGTCTGCGATGTCTTCGTTCGTCAGTCCCGGCTGGTAGATTTCCTCATCCACCCACAACTCTCCGTGCGCCAATATAAGGTGCTCCAGTGCCGTTGGGTCATTGGTAAATCCGAAGTCCAAGCCCCAGCACTCCATCTTCCACTCCTCCCTTGGTGGCAGCTTGTCAACGATGCCCCAGTTGGTGAAGATAAGCCCGGTTATCTTTCCAGTCAGTCCACGCGCATAAACTCTCCACAGTTCGGGGTCATCAATCTCCTCAATCTTCTTGTGCTCCTGCGCAGTCAGAAATCGGTTGTTTCGGTGATCACTCAATATCAATCTGCAATCATCCCTGCCGATGATGTTGTTGTGCACCCAGAACCTTGCGCTTGGGTTGTAGTCGATGAACACCTGCTTTCGGGTTCGGATGGCAAGCTGCCAAAACACTTCGTATGGCACACCGTTCGCCTCGTTCACGAACAGATAGTCTCGCTTACCGTTCTTGGCATCCTGCGCATCCTGGTAACTCTTGAACTCGATGATGGAGCCGTTCTTTCCTCTGTAGCTGCTGTCGCTCTTGTTGTTCTTGAACCAGTCCAGCAGCTCTGCCCTTGTGTGCAGGATGGTGTCGAGGTCTCGCATGGCTCCCACCTTCAAGTTCGGGAGGTCTTGACCGCACACCGTGATAATTGCCATCGGATGCTCAAAAGAAAGAACTATAAGACGCTGTATAATGGTGTATGTCTTCCCCGAGGACGTACCGCCTTGGTTAACTAAAAACCGTGGCTTCACGTCCGCATTCGGGGCGTACAACTCACCAATAACGTCAAATAGTGCCATTCTTCAAACAAACTAAAACTTAAAACAATTTATGGTAAAATTAATCTCTATCCAATCCCTCACGCTCGATCACTTCCTGCTCGCTGGATGCACACTCGTGCCCCGAATTGATGTAGCGTACCTCGATGCCGCCTTGGAATCCTGCGTTCAAATCAAGCTCAACCTTATCAAGTCCGAGCAGCTTGCATATCTGCGTTTCTGCCTTGATGATGATGTCTAGGTAGCGTGGTTCTCCGAATCCTCGCTTCTCCGCATCGTACATAATCGCCTTGACGGTCTCGATGGAAATCTGCCTTCCTCGCTCATCTACGACTGGAAGTCCCTGCTGGGTCGATGTCTTTTCGTGGTAGTCTTCCTTGGATTTCTCCCACGCATCCCAGGCTTCACGTATTACCAGCTTCAACCTTGCGACCTCGCTTGTAATCTTTGCATCGGTGTCGGTCAGCCGTTCTTCTCTCCACTCCTTCAGCAACCGATGAATGTCGCAGTGTGCCTGGTTGTACTTCGGGCTGTCGAGACGCTTGCGCACCTCTGCCGTGATTTCTCGCTCCGTCCATCCCTTGCGGTATAATGGTGCGATAATCTGCAGGCGGTTTTCGATGTCAATACGCTGCGCCCTTCGCTTGTTATTGTTACCTTGTGGCATATTTTGATTTCTTGAAATTTACTTGATTTTTTATAAAAATTCTACTTGAAAAATTTGGTTATTTCAAATAAATTTCGTATCTTTGCAAACGTAATAAGGGAAGAGTCCTTATTTACTGAAACCCTCCGAGGATGAGGGAAAGGTAAAATGAAATCCCAAAGCCTTATGAGAACTTACATTTCGATTAGGATTTGGAAAATCAAAATAACCTTCACGATTGAACTCTGAGGTTTTTGATTATTCCAAGGGGTGGTGCTGGAACCACCACCCCACTTTGGGATTTCGTTTGCAAATTTACGAATTATTTTTCATATCACCAAATTTTTAACATTATGAGTGCAACAAATGAAACTACCTCCAAGTCTTGGGGAGGTGCTCGCAAGGGTGCAGGACGAACGAAGAAATACGCTGCAACATTCTATTTCGGTGCTACCGAGGATGTGGCTGGCATCTTGGAAGGGGTCGAAAAGAAAGACCGCAGCGACTTCATCAACCAGTGTATTCTCAAAGCGATGGGCAGGGGTTAGACTCCTGCCTTTTTTTTGTTTCCGCTCCCTTGGAGGTTATTTTGTGCGAATTTTACGCACACGGCTCGAACGTTTCGTCCACGCTTAGTTATGCGCATAGTTTGAGAACGTGCCGCATACGTCCGCATATCGTCTCATCCGTTTATTATCTCCCATTCCCCGGTGGCTTTTACCAGTTGCGCCATCGGTGCCTGGTCTGAGTACTCGCAGCTTGGGTCTAGGTTATCCCATTGGGCGATGAACCGCGACTTAGGGAAAGCCATCCGCAAGCAGATGACGGTCTCACCGCTGCCAGTCGGTATGGTGTAGGTGTGCCCCTCCTTGATGGTGTCGGAAAGGATGATTCTGTATTCTGCTGCCAGTTGGTTCATCATATCCATTGGCAGGTGTCCGCTCGTTGCATCGAAGGAATCGGGGAAGGTGTTTCGTATCTCGTTCATACTCCACCAGCGGTTCGAACTCAGGTCGCCACCGGGCGATATTTCCACGCAGGGGATTCCGGCATCCTTGATGGCTCTTGATGCGTTGCCGCAGGAAAAGCAGACGCAGCGGTCGATGTGGTTCTCTTCCATGTGCCGCTTGATGATGTGGGCACGGATGGTCTTCGCACTTCTGCTGATGTCAATCGTCTGTGCCTTGTCCATCTTTCCCTCCTTCCTCTGCTGGTTGCTCTTCCTCGCCTGCTGGTGGTGCTACGCTGTTGAAGGTGTCTGCAAGCTGCTGTGCTTCCTCCTCGTTGTATTCGATAGGCTGGAAATGGTCTTGGACGTATTTCGGGTCTCCCTTGTAGAATACCAGAACGTTGGAGTGCATCTTTTCGGGCTGTTTCATTTCCTCGAACGTCTTCTTGATTTCGTCCATTTCGCCCTTGTAGAAAACGAGCACGTTTTGGTGGCACTTCTGTGTCTTGCGCGATTTCATTCCGCCATCTGCTCTTAGGCATCGGGACGCGACCTGCTCGATCAAGATGAGTTCGTTGTAATAGTGAAGTCCGAGCCGCAGGAAGGTGGAGATATTGTCGCCAACGAAATTTCGGTACTCTCCGTTCTTCTTGTTTCGCACCTCACCAATCTTGACAACCAGGAAACTGCCGTCCTTCATCTTATCCACGCATTGTCTGAAGATGTTCTCGTACTGGCTCATAAACTCCTCGTATGTGCCGAGTGCGCTCATATCCTCCTTGCTATAGACTTCGAGGTCGTAATATGGTGGCGAGGTGAAGCAGAGGTCGAAATCTTTGTCTTTGATTATCTGCCCGATGTTGTTTGAGTCACCGCAGAAATATTTCACGCTGCCGTATTCCTTGGTCGCTTCTGTGTTGATGTCGACCTGCTCCTTGCGGATTTCCACGGCTTGGTAGTCGTAGCCTAGCGTGCCAGCAACAACGCCCTTTGTCTGTTCCCCTCCGAATGGGTCGATAATCTTTCCGTGCGGCTTGCAGAACCATCGCATAATGATTTCAGCCAGTACCGGGTCGAAAAGGCTTGTGCCCTGCGCCAACACGCTACGGTCTGCCTTGGCTTTCTCTTCTGGCGATACGTAGTTGTCGAGATACTCATCGAAAGTGATGCCTTTCTCCTTTCTGAACTTCTCGCTCTTGGAGTAGAGTTCCTTGTATCGCATTTCCTTGGATCGGACGAGGGTCTGTTCACGGCTTACCCCGATGTCCTTGCTGGAAACGATGGCACGCCATTGCTTCTTGCGCTCAACCCAGTAGCTTTGGCGTGTGTCGAGGATTGAGAAGGGAGGAACGACAAACTTATCCACTAGGCTTGGTTTCGGTGCTCCTTCTCCTTCCGTTGGAGTGCTGCCCCCCTGCTTTTGCTCATCGCTCATTTCTGCCATACCGAGAATCCATTGAGGGATTGCCCAGTCCGTCAACGGCTGGTCGCTGAACTGGTTCGCCAGCGCATCAACGTCCCAGTCTCCGAAGCCTGCGTTGTCCTTGATGATGAATTCTTTCTTCTGCGATTCCGTGAGGTCTGATGCCTTGACGATGGTAGCAGTTGGCTGCTCCTTCCACTGGCTCCAGTAGTTGGCGATTGCCAGCTTTTCTGCATCGGTCAGTCGCTGGTCTGTGTCGAGAACGTCAATGATGGCTTCGGGTGTCATACTCACGATGTGGCAGAGTGCCCTCGTTCTCATATTGCCACCCAGTGCCTTGTAGGTCTCATCCACGACTATCGGGCGAAGCTGGAGCATCTTCGGGAAGACGAGGATGCTCTTTACCAGCTTTTGGAAATTCGCTTCTGTAATGGTTCTCGGGTTCGCTTCGTTCTCGCTGACCCTCGAAAGTGCGATTTCTTCTGTCTTCATATTCTTCTTGTTTTAAGTTCGAAAAACTGCTTATTTGGTAAACATTGGCGCAAAGATACGACTTTTTTGCTTTAGTTGTTCGCTCTTCGCTTACTTTTAACTTTTCTCAACACTTTATCCGTCAAAGGCTCTTATGGTTTTCTGCAGGGTTGTCTGCGGCTTCTGCGGTTTCTTCGGTTTCACTCTGACCGGGTATCCTGCGCAAACCCACGCGAGGAGTAGTGCGTCTCTCTGGTCTTGGTTCATTCTCGGCATCTTTCCGTCTGAACTCATAAAGTACGCGATTTCTTCTTGGGTGATTTTTCCGTCCTTGCCTTTCCAGCACTTCTTCAGCGGCTTGATTATCTCGTAGGGGATATTGTAATGCTCGCAGCACTCTACGATAAGGATTCCGGTCTGATGGTTCATCCCGGTTGAGCGTCCGATGGCTGCTGCCTTGACTGCCGTCATAAATCTGTTCAGTACGTGCCAGTTGCTCTTGTTGAGCCAGCCGCCTTCAATAACGACCTTAACCTTCTTGCAACTTTCGTTCATTGCCTTCAAGTAATCAATCAATGCCGGGAAGTTCATCTTGTAGGCTAAGAATTTTCTATCGTCAAAGACTGCTCCGACTCCGCTTTCCTTGATGTCGGGGTCGATTCCGATTATAACTGTTCCTTTTTCCATTTCGTTTTCTTTTTCTTTTGTTTTTATTTTGTTATTGTTTTGTTTCTCCTTTATTCTCCGTGCGCACGTTAGTCTCTTATAGTCTAACTCTCACCCCCTATAGTCCCCCTCTCTCAATGACAACTGTTCGGGATGGTGAAAAACGGAAAAATCGAGGGAGTGCCTGGCGATTTGCAAAATAAAGAATATCTCGTACCGAATGAGTTTATCCTATAAGCACTCCCTCTTGGGATTGCAGGAAGTTCCCGATGTTCCTTGTTTCGGGATTCCTGCACTACAATCTATCTTCTGTCATTTCTTCTCTTTGTGTTACACCTCGCTTTCTTTTTTATCGGAATGAATGCCGGACGACTCTCGTCTTTCCGAGCTGTCAGATTAAAAATTATTAAGTGATTACATTGAGCGCAAACAATACAGCCTCAAATGTGTTAAACTTGATGTTGGTTGCCGTTTGCGGCATTCATCCGCTGGTTAAGTACTTATCTTGCCGCCTGGGACAAGGATTGCTCCTTCTTTCTCCTTGCACGCTCTGCAAGCCACTTGAAGTGCTCTGCCGCCTGCGGATCACGGAAAATGGAAGCCTGCGCTTCCGGGTTCATCTTCCGCAGCTTCTTTCTTTCAGCTTCAATCTTCCGCAGCTTCTTCTGCTTGTCGTTGTAGCCCTTTACCTTTTCAGGGTTCTCTTTTCTCCAGTCGCTCGCAAGCTCAATCAATCTCTGTCGGTTCTTTCGGTAATACTCCGAGTTGTACTGAGATACGTTGCGCCTTTTACGCTGCCTTTTTCCGTACTCCCTGATTCTGTCGGGGTTCGCCTTTCTCCATTCCCGGTTTCTCCTCATCATCTCGTCACGGTGCAGGATGTAGTATCTGCGTGCTCTCTCACGATTATGCTCTTTCAGTTCCTCGTCAGTGAATTGCTTCTTTCTTCCCATTGCATTCCTTGATGTCTTGGTGTTCAACATATCGCCTGCGAGTTGGGCAGTACCTGCCGTTGATGCAGTTCCGCCCTTCCTCGCAAGCCTTGCACAGTTCGCTCGCCATACGCTCTCTAGAATGGGTCTGACGTGAAGGCGAGGTACTCATTGCCCTCGAATGGGATGCAGCTGGTGAAATACGATACTTTTCCGCTACTGATAAGAAAGACGGAGCATTTCCAACCGGAAAACCCTTCATTGACACGAATAAAGAAAGCTGGTAACCACTTGCTTTTCTCTCCACACCTTACCAGTACCTTGTCGAAAGGCTTGAAGGCTGGCTGTTCCTTGCCCTGCTTCTTGCTCTTCTCCCATAGGGTGCAAGCCTCCTGGAACGTTACGGCTTCGCCCTCTGTTGCTTCTCTCAGTTCCTCGTGTACACTGATTCGCAGGTCGAAGGCTTGGTCGGTCACGAACTTCTCGTTCTCGATTTCGTACTGGTTGCCGAATGTCAGCGTGTCCTCGCTCTCGTTCTTGCCGATGAGCTTGCCGATGATTGTCAGCTCTCCGTCCTCGTCTTCCTCGTTGAAGACGTAAAGGTTGCCCAGCTCAAACACTGGTTTCTTCGGCTTCTCGATATCCAGGGTCTCACGGTTCAGCTTGCCGCCCTCTCGCTTCTCGATGGCGCTGATGTAGGTCTGAGCAGCATCTTTACCTGCTTTTTGGAAATCAGAAGTTAGCAATCGTTCATTTTTATAGAAATGTTCTGTATCATTATTCTCTTTCCAAAGATAATATTTCCCTACGAAAGAGCAATATGTATCATCGGCAAATCTTTCAAACATAATATGTACATCCCCATCTTTATTAACCAACACGTCTCCCTTCTTCCAGGCGAGCTTGCTCCAGTCTCTCATTTTCTTGGATGGGAAAAGCATTACTTCTCCGCCCTCCATCCATCTGCCGTTCTTGTTGAAAGAATACTCTCCGTTCTTGTTCTCAGTCAAGATTGCTTCGCCTGCTTCCTTGTTGGTTGCAAGATAAGAGAATAAAACATTTCCGCACAGTGGTGTGTAGAGTGGAGTGCCAACAGGTGCACCCTTCAAAATCTCGTAAATATCAAAATCTTTCTGTTTCATAATCTGAATGTTTTTTATTGTTTGTTACTCTTGTTTCTTTTGTCTGTTACAGCTTGACGTGTCCCAGTTTCTTGTACAGTTCTACAATCTCCAGGGTGTCGAGCCAGAAGTCGGTGTTGCCAACGTACACGTGGTGGCGGTGGCTGTCCGTGATGATTTCTATCTTCTTCATTTTCAACTACGTTTAAAATTGTTCGTGTCCGCATTGTAATCCTTCAGAATACATTCCAGCGCCTTGATTTCATCATCTGCCAGCCAGATGTCTCTGTCGTCAACTGACAGATGATGAAGACCGCATTCACGGACTAGTATGATATTATTAACTCTGTTCATAGATAACTATTTGAAAAGTTCCATCTGTGGATTAACGATGTCTGCCCGCTTCTTCTTTGCTGCCCAGATGAGAAGGTTGATGTTCTTTGTTCCAGCCTTCTTCGAAAGGTATCCGACGATGTAGGTCAGCGCATCCTGCACCGCTTCTTCCTCATTAGCGTAGAAGATATTGAGGGTATCAAATCTGCTCGGGTAGCCAGCCGGGCTGTCGTACCGGGTCTTTCCGTTCTGAATGCTGTACCCCCATATCCAGCCGAACTGGGTGTTGGCGGTCGTTACCTTCCATCCCCAGTTGTCTGCTCCCTCTACGGAATACTCGATTACGTGCGGATTGATGCAGATGTCCTTGATGTTGTACTTGAAGCAATCGTGCTCTGCGACAGACTTCTTGATGTCATAGCCGTTATCGGTCAGCCATTTGAACCAGTCTTCCGAGGTCTTGAAAACAAGCCCAGCGGCTCTGCATTCGTGGAAAAACAAATCATTCATACTTCTAAATCTTTATGAAGTGTACGTCCTTGTGGTCTTCTCTTTCGTGATTCAGACAAGCAAGGTTTCTGCACATAATTCCTTCTTTCTTATTGTTCAAGATGCACTCGTAGCAGTTTTCATCGGACAGGTCTATATCCTCGACTACCTTGCAATTTGTGCCTTCGATGCAGATTATCGCTCCTATCGGGTAATCTGTTTTGAAACAATCGTTGCTCACAATGCTTACTTCTTTCTGTTCTGCCATAATTCTTTTGTTTTAAGCGTTTAAAATTTGTTTGCCCTATAATTTACCGCCCGAAGCGTGAAAACGTCTCAGAGCGGCTTATTTTGCCCTCATTCGTTATTTTTCGGGGTTCCAGTCGATGCCCAGCCGCTGCAGAACTCCCTTCTCGTAGAATCTCGCCAGTGAATCCCTGGCTGGCTTGTTCCTTGGGTTCTTCTTCAAGTCGGCAAGGTTCTGCTGGATTACCCACCGGAACTTGTCGTCCTTACTCTGCTGAGGTTCTGGCTTTCGGTGCTTGGCTTGCTCGTAGAGTTCCCCGATGCTCGGTCTTGCCGTTGCCGCTGGATCCTGCGCCCTGGCTTCTGCCGATTGCGGCTGCTGGCTTGCGGCTGGCTCGGTGTTGTCGTAGTTGCCCTCCAGCACCTTCGGGAAATACTTCCTTGTCATTACCCAGTCGTATGATGCCCAGGAATGCCCTGCGTTCAGATAGTCGCTAGCCATAGCCTTGTCGATGGCTAGGTAAATCTTGGAAATATCTCCCTTGCAGTCCTTGAGCCTTCCTCTGATTGCTTCCTTTCGGTTGTCCGTCATCAACGTCAGCCTTCGCATTGCGCTGTTGGTCTTGTCGTGCTGCTCGTTCCAGTAGTCCTTGATGGCTGCGTAGTCTATTTCGCCTTTCTTGGATTTCTTCTTCTCAGAACTTTTTTGCGGCTCTGATGCAGCGCAAACGTTTTTCTCGGAAAAACTTTGCATAGAAGCTTCTTTAGAAGGTTCTAATATACTTGTTTCTTTAGAAACATCATTAACACTATCATTATCATCTACATATTCATTATCATCTACATATTCATTATCATATACATTATCATATAAGGTTGTTTTTTCAACCTCTTGGTTATTTTGGGTTGTTTTTTCAACCTCTTGGTTATTTTCACAACCAACTGGTTGTTTCTTTCTTGCGTTCTGATTTCCCTTTGGAGCGCCACCCTTTCTACCGTTTGCTCTCCATCGTTCGACCTTCTCTTTGTACTTGGTTTGGTTTCGCTCCATATCATCCTTGATAAAGGCGAAAGCCATACGTAATGTTGGCTCTAGGTTGATAACCTCGCCATCCCTTGCGTAGATGAAAATCGCCCTCATTAGTTTTCCAAGTTGCTCATCCGTAAGCCCCTCGATGATGGCGTAGTATGATGTGTATAGTATAAATGAATCGTTCATAATTTTATTCTGATGATAGTTTCTTTTCCAGCTTCCTTTTGAGCACGGTGGCCATACGGATTTTATTCCGCTGGCTTGTGTCGGTCGGTGCTGTCACTTTCCCACCTAGGGAAATATAATTCTCCAGTTTGGAAATTATATTCCTTAGGTCGGTTTTTGATATTGGAACGCTAGCCATAAGCCTTGATTTTACTTAATGAGTAATCTTCTTGCTCCCTGCACCTGCTTGATGTAGGCAGCGCATTCCTCGGGGTGGTCTATTTGAAAAGCCTTTGCATCGAACTTCTCGCTTGCCTTCGGTGCTTTCCACGTTGCCAGCGTCTTGCCGTTTCCGTCCACGATGCTCTCAGCGTCACCGAAGAACAGCTTCAAGTTGTCCTCGATCTCCTTCTGTCGGTTCTCCAGTGCCTTGCCCTTCTCCTTGATGTCCTTCAACTCTGTGAGCATATCCCCAACTTCGGCTGTGGCTTCAATCTCCTTTCCTGCCTTGTGCAGTGGCGACTTCAAGAGAACGTCTTGTGCGCTGTAGGCTGGCGGTTCTTGGTTGCCAACGATATAGTCAAGCCAAAACTTGGTTATCTCGTCACGCATCCATCTGTAAAATTCGGGGTCGAAGTCGATGTCACGGTAGCCGAACTCCCTGCCTGCCGTAAGCCAAGCCAGTGCTCCGTCCTTATACTCGCCCACTCCGAGGTTCATCTGCAGCTGGCAGAACCAATGCTTTGGAAGGTCGTCTGCGTCTATCTGCATCTGCGTGGTCTTGCACTCGAGGATGCTCTTGCTGGCTTCGTTGTGCGTTGCCCCAACTCTCCAGAAGGTGCGGTCGGGACTTACTCGCAAATACGGTGCATCGGTGTTCGTGATGGTGTAGTCGTCAGTCGATGCCTTGATGATGTGGCAGTGGCTCTCTCGCTGGAAGAACTGCGCCACGGCATCCTCAAGCAGGTGTCCTGCAACCATCGCAAAGTTCTCAACCTTTGGCGGGTCGATGCCCTTCTTGCGTCTCCAAAGCTGGTATGGGGTCTCCCATGGGTTCAGTCCTAGTACCGTGCCTGCCTCTGATGCACCAATTCCGTTCGAGCGGTTCTGCAACCACTCCTCTCTGTTCTTGTACTTAATAATCTGCTTCATTGTCTGATGATTTACTGAATGTTTATAAATTGCTTATTTCTTCGCTGCTGTGCCAGTCTTGCCCTGGCTGCGGTTCATTGCCTGCTGCGCCTTGTTCTTGGCATCATCGGCTGCTGCCTGCGCCTGCTGTGCGATGGTTTCCTGCTGCTTTGGCTTCTTGAAGGTTTCCTCAACGGTGGACGTTCCTTCCTTGATGGCGTTGTACACACCGCCCATCTTCTGAATGTCCTCTGCCGTGACTTCCTCGGCTGATTTTCTGCCCAGGTATTCCAGCAGCATAAGGTCTGTTACCTGGTATGCCTGGAAGCAGGCTACGCAGCTCTTCCACTGGCTCTGCACGCCAGTCTGCTTGATGTGCTCAAGTGCCTTTGCCTGCACCTCCTTCACCACGCTTGCAATCAGTACCTGCGGCACGACCTTGCAGATTGCGTTACGCTGTGCGATCGCCACGGCTGCATTTCCGACTACAACCTGCATATCCTGCGAGAAGGTGTAGCCCTTAGAGGTCAGAATGCTGCGCTTCACTTCTACGGAGTATGCAACATTGCTCTCGAGGTCGTGGCAGATGCCTTGTGCCGTGATGGCCTTTCCATCGTTGGCGATGATGCGACCAGCGATGCGGAGGTTCTTCCAGCAGGCAGAGATAATCTCGGTGAACCTCACGCTTGGACCCTCGATGATGGAAACCTGCCCATCCTTGCCCTTGCGCTCGAGGTGATAAAAGCAGTTGTATGCCACATCATCGTCCATCGCTGCCAATGCTACCATATTCTGCTTGCACTGTACGATGTCTCTCGGGAACTTGTGCGCTGTGGCAATCTGTCCGTCAATCTCCGAGCGGTTGATGGCTTCCAGCATTTCACCACCGCTTACTTGAATAATCTCATTATCCATAATTCGTTCAATTTTTAGTTCAACATATCTTTTAATTAACTCTAGTGGAAGGCTGGGGATTCGAACCCCAGTTGACCCTAAATTTATCCCCTCCTTGCCAGCTGCCGAGGGATGCCCTTCCGTTGTAGGGCGCACGCTGTCAGTTTCCGCATATCTGTATAAACACTAACAACGAAAAAACATTAACCGTTCTAACTTGTATGATTCTTTGCGTGCGCCCTTTGCCCACCGCTGTGGGGATTTTAGTTCCAAATAACCGTTATATCATTTATGAAGCTTAAACCAGTTGAGCCATAAGAATGTCGAGCCTGCTTTCGCTGAAACCGTCCATCGGGTCTTGGTCTGCATACTGGCTGTTCTCCTCCAGCCAGTCGTCCATCACGTCCTGATAGCTGACGCAGCCCTCGATGGCTTCCTCCAGCCGCTCGCTTTCATTGTTGCTGCTATTGTGCGTCACGACCGCGATATTGCCCACGCTGTCGCACCATACGCAGATGCCGCCTGCCTTGGTCTTTACGTCCACCCTTGCAACCGCTGGTCGCTGTGGGTCTCGGTCTATCTCCTGCCAGATGGCTTTGTACATTTTCTTCCTGCACTCCTCGGTAATTCTCGGTCTCATAATGCTTTTTATCTTTCAATCATTACATTCCATTTGTCTTCCGGGAAAATCTGACGGATCGTTTCGATGCATTTGTTAAGCTCGTCGAGTGAACAGAACGCATCCACCATGTCGCCTTCTTCGTAAAATTCCCATCTTTTTGTGTCTGACAGTTCCTCTTTGGTAATAGGTCTAACTATTCTCGCTTTGAAGCTCTTGAACTCGTTAGGAATTTCTATACCACCCAAGTATCCAGATACAGTTTTATTTCCGTTTCCGTTTCCAACGTAAATACTAATAGAGCAATAGTAATGCTGTGCCCCACCACAATAACCGATAAAAGAAGTTATGCAAAACTCCACATCACGCTTTCCGTTCTTATATCCACCTGTTGTGGTATATTGCTCACCATCAAGGCAGAAGGTGAAGCCTTCTCCAATCGTGCTAGGAATAGGAGCTTCCATTTCTGTAATATCGGCTCCACGTTCCACTTTTATCATTTCTTTCCAGTTCATCTTATCGTCTGTTTAAATAGTTGAATAATGTCAGACGTGCGTCCGCTAGCGTCTGCTTGTTAAACTCGCTCATCGGGAGCACCGGTATTCCGTCCAGTGAAAGACAAAGCATATTGTCGAACTCCCTCACCTGAATGCGTCTTTCAGCTTTCCTCATGGTTGCCAGTCGCTTGCTGTCCTTTCGCTCCTGCTCCCACTTTGCGGTCAGCTGCTTCGCTTTTACGTATGCCTTCATCATAGGGCAACCCTCCACGCTCTCTTGATTTCTGCGCCCTCGATAACCTTGCGGTTGTCGATTCTGCGGAACTTGACCTTCATCTTTCCAGCCTGCAACCATCTGCGCAGGGTGTTTCGATGGATGCCCAATACCTTGCAGGTCTCTGTAATGGTGTATCTGCCTGCGTCAGCTACCTTTGGTTCTTCGTTCGTCATAACTACGCCCTCCAAAAAATTAAAGTTACTAATACGATGGCAACTGCCAGGGATAATACTTCGTCACTTGTCACAATCTCGATAAACTTCTTCATAAGCTCTGAATGTTTAATTGGTTCGACTTGATTACTTGCGCAAGGCTGCACGTCTCTTCTTTGGTGTTATCACTCCAGCCTTGATGAGGGTGACACGCACGTTCTGCTGGGTGCAGCCTACGTGCTGCGATACTGCAAGCATTATTCTGCTGTCCGATGTCTCGGCAGGTGCCTTAGCCCGGAAGTCTGCGTACATCGCAATGATGTTCTTCTTTCGTTCGTCCTGCTGCTTCTGCAGCGGTGTTCGAAAATCATAATTGAAATTTTCTCCCATTTTTTATTGCGTTTTAAATTATTTTATTTATCTTTGCAAAAGAGTTTTTAAACTCACTTCTGAAATCGTTTGCAAAAATAAAACAAATATTTTAGATTACAAAACATTTGATGTAGGTTTTAATATTAATTTAATTTTATTTAATTTTGTTTTAATATGAACGGAGAAGAACTTAAACAATATATAAAGCGCTCGGGAATGTCCGTTGCTGCTGTTGCGGAGGAGTTAGGAACAAGTCCGCAGAACTTGAATGCGAAGTTTAATCGCAAGTCTATAAAGATAGATTTCTTTCAAAAGATAAAGGAAATCATCGACAAGTGCGCCCCTCCTCTCCCTGCTGAGATGGAAGCGGCTGTTATCGGTTCAAACGTCAATGGTTCGAACAGTTCCAACGTCTCGCAGTCTATTGCAGGTGATGCTGCGCTGCAGGCTAGGGTCGAAAGCTTGGAAAGTGAAAATTCCTTCCTACGAAAACAAGTTGAAACCCTGCTTGCCATTGTGGGGCAGAAATAATTTAGTAACTTTGCAAAATGAAAAAGTATGGTTAGTCAGAAAACAACAGACGATAGGGAGACGGATAGAAGAAAGCTCTTGGCTGGGTATCTGTACGACTGCTCGAAAATGATACACGGCAGCGTGGCGATTGGCGGTCTGTCCCCTTTGTTCACTGGCAACGAACTTGCACTGGTGAATATTGCGTGTATCGTGTTCGGCTTCTTTGGCGGTGCCGCCCTTGCCATGGAAGCTAATTATATAATGAAATTTAAAAGTTAAAGATTATGGCAACATATTTGTTTTTTAATGTATTCGTGTTCGTGGTGAGCGTTGCGTTTGGATTGTTCCTTAGGTCAAAGCGAGGACACAAATGGCTGCGTGAACTTTAGTTCTCGCTCCAGGTACAATATCAACTAAAATTCTAAGTAATGATGAAAGATGAGGATTTCATAGAGCGGAAGGAGAAGGTTCTTCTTGCCGCTCTCGGTAAAAGCTGGCTATGGAAAGCCAGCAGGTTGATAATAGGTATCATCCCTCCAGTGGGTGCGTTTGTGATGCTGGTGCACTGCACGTTGCTCTCATTCGGCTATCGTGCAAAGCTCACGGAGTGGATATTCGACTGCTCGTTCTTTGGCTTCATCGCCTGGATCATCACCAGTCTTGCCTATGGCTTCTGCTGGGTGCATCGGGCATTCATTACCTACGGAGTGCTGATTTCGTTCTGCATCGACTTCCAGCGTTCCTTCGGGTTCGGGGTTCTGAGTGGACCGCTGCAACTGCTGATGGTTGCCCTAGGGCTGCTGCTCTTCTTCATCTTCTTCAAGAAAAAGGCTTGGAATGAGTTCTACGATAGAAATATTAATCATTTAAATAATTAGCGTATGGGAAGTTTCATTAATGGACTGGCAAAGGGTTTCGTTCGCTCTGCTGTCAATCAGGTGGGAAGAGATGCTGGGCGTGTTGTCAGCAATCAACTATATGGCGATGCACATTCTACACCTCATCGCAATGTTTCTGCTGGTGGTGCTGGTCGCATAACTGGCGTAGGAAAGGTGGAGGATGAGGGAATCCAGCCGATAGTCCCTTCTGTTGGCGCTGCTTGGTTCTGGGGATTCTTTGGCTTAGTGTTTAGTATCATCGGTGGAATTATCCTGCTGATTGTTGGCTACAGAAAGCTGAAAAACAAATATACTGCCTATGGCTGGCAATATGAATCACGGGCTGTATATGTTGCTGATGGTCGCTACAAGAGAGGGGAAAGATACGATGGGCATCAATTGACTAGGCGCAAGGTTGAGATTGAAGCCGATGATTATATCATAGCAAGAAACGAGAAAATAGCAAAGATTTATCTATACTTTGGTTTTACTGCTGTTCTCGGATATGTTTTCTATGTTATATTCTTATCTCAATATGTGCCGAATTGATAACCTTCTCGCCTACGAGAAATATTTGCCAGTGCTCACCCCTGCCGAGGTGGATGGGCTGCTGGCTTCTCGCCCCTCGCTGGCTCAGTTGCAGGACTGGTCGCAAAGATTGAATAACCACCGGGCAAGGCTGGAAAGCGTTTTCGGTCGTGCCTACAAAAAGTTAAATGAATATGGAAGAGAAAAATCTGATGTCCGCTGATGTGGATATAGTCGTTCGCTTCTTTGACGCCCTCGACCGCTTGAAGGCTGACGGCTGCATAGGAGGTCTGAAGACGATAACCGACCGTTACGGTCTCAACCGCTGGAACACCATATCCCTGCGAGACGATCCAAACGAGTGCTACGGTCGTTTCCGTCCGTCCTGGGTTCAGTTCCTGGTACGTGACTACCACGTCAGCCCATACTGGCTGCTCCTTGGTTCGGGTGACTTCTACGCATCCGGCTTCACGTCTGAAATAGTGAAAAACCTGAATAAAAACTGCACAAGAAAATAGTATCGGTATTAAGTTTTTGATTTTCAATTATTTAAAGCGTACGTTATGATTTTAAGTACAACTCCAACTATAGAAGGCCACCCTATCCGTGAATATCGTGGCGTAGTGACTGGCGAGACCATCATTGGTACCAACTTTGTGAAGGATTTCTTTGCCAGTGTTCGTGACGTAATCGGTGGCAGAAGCGGTTCTTACGAAAGTACACTCCGCGAGGCCAAGGATACAGCCCTCAGAGAGATGGCCGACCGTGCCGCATCCCTGGGCTGCAACGCCATCGTAGGCATCGACCTGGATTACGAAACCGTGGGCAACAGCGGTTCCATGTTGATGGTAACGTGCAGCGGAACGGCGGTGATTATCTAATATTATCATTATATTATATCATATGATTTCATTCGAAAGTGATTACAACAATGGTATGCTGCCAGAGATTCTAGAGGCTCTTGGCAAGACAAACTGTGAGAAAACATCCGGTTATGGTTTTGATCCATACTCAGAATCTGCAAAAGAGAAAATCCGTAAAGCCGTGGACAATGAGAATGCTGAAGTGTTCTTCCTGATAGGCGGTACACAGACCAACACCACCGTTATCGACTCCGTGCTCATGGGATGCGAAGGAGTTATCTGTGTGGAGACCGGTCATATCGAAGTACATGAATCTGGAGCAGTAGAAGCATTTGGTCATAAGGTCATTACGCTGCCAGGAGAGAACAGCAAGCTAACATCCAGCACCCTGTCTGCATATATGGATACTTTCCTTGCCGATGAAACGCATCCTCACATGGTGCAGCCAGGCATGGTTTATATCTCGATGCCGACAGAGTTCGGAATGGTCTACACCATGGAAGAGTTGACTGCACTATATACAACCTGCCAGAAATATAACCTCCGCCTCTTCATCGATGGTGCACGACTGGGATACGGTCTGGTTTCAGAGGCATGCGACTATGACTTGCCATTCCTTGCCAAGCATTGTGATGTATTTTATATAGGTGGAACCAAGGTGGGCGCCATGATGGGCGAAGCTGTAGTATTCTCAGGCATGAAGGCACCAAAGTATTTCTTCACTAATATAAAGCGTCATGGAGCCTTGCTTGCCAAAGGCAGAATGCTAGGCATCCAGTTTGACACGCTGTTTACGGATAACCTCTATTTCAAGATATCGCGCCACGCCATCGCCATGGCTACCCGTATCCGCAGCATCTTCCAGAAGCATGGCATAGCTATCGCCTACGATTCTCCTACCAATCAGCAGTTTGTCGTACTTTCACCTTCCCTCTACGGTGCTCTTTCCAAGAAAGTTGCATTCGAAATATGGGAAAGAAAGAGCGATACCGAAATCATCTGCCGATTTGTAACGAGTTGGGCAACAAAAGAGGAAGAACTCGAAGAATTGGAACATATTCTTCAGACTCTATAGCCGGAGAGATGTATCTTTCCATTAGCATATTTTGAGAAGAAACGTATATATACAAAAACGACCCGCACATTTGAGCATCGTTGAGAGGCTTGGTGGGGGACTGACGGTGCAAAAATACGAATAATCTTTGATTATACAAACTTTTTAGAAAGAAAATAGAAAAAGCAAAGTGGATTTCTTTGCTTTTTCTATTTTAAGTAACAGTTAAAAAATAACTTGGTACAAAAATGCTAAGCAGATTTGCACC
>ERZ1026890.142-NODE-142-length-53555-cov-9.670822_pt1 | contig 53555 bp, 46 predicted proteins | sample MGYA00380175_ERZ1026890 | MGnify/ENA primary metagenome ERZ1026890 (study PRJEB33269, sample SAMEA4719811) | human gut metagenome | biome: human-associated habitat; feature: organic feature; material: feces | place: Cameroon | collected 2013-10 ...
CATTTGGAATATTCATATTAGTACTATCCATTATCTATGCAATTTACTATATTGCAATGATAAGTGTGGATTTGCGAGTTGTCAATCATGCAGGTAGCAAAAGCGAAGTAGAAGTTATCGCCGTATCTCCTTCCGAACATGAAGTAGAAAAGCCTGTAGAGGTTAATGAAGAAGATTATATGAGAACGCATTCTGATAACCAAGAAGAAGAAGAAGAAGAAGTTCTAACTGCCGAGGAAATTGCAAATATGCAGACCGAGGAATTGTATAAAGAATCTCAGAATGTGAAGGGTGAGATGCAGAGTATTCGTACTAATGCCCAGGCAGAATATTCGCTGACAGAAGAAAAGGATGAGTTGTCGGCTGTTTTCGAGGCAAACCTAGAGAACGCTGGAGAATGGAATAACGAGGAGGATTAGTATGACTAAACAGTTTCTGAGATTACTAATAGTGGTCTTCTTTCTTTTCAATGTTCAGTCTTCATCAGCAGTCTGCGGAACAACCGATTATTCGGGTGGATCGGGAAGGTTATATGATATGACAAGCTTTGTATTAGTTTTGTGTTACTATACCATGATCATCGTCGAAACTCTTGCAGGTATTCTTTCCATCTACAGTGCAACACAAATATATATAAAGATGAATACTGGTGAAGATGGAATAACGAAATCAATATTAGTATTGGTTGGAGCCATATTATTCCTTTTGGGGTCTGTAATTGTTCTGCCTGCTTTCTTCGGAGTAGAGGTTACATCTGTACATTAATTTTTTATAATACATTATATATGACAAATTTTTATTCATCAATTGCACGAAGAGTACAGGGTACATCTAAGTGCGTAGTAAGTAATTTCAAGGGATGCGCAAAGAATCCTCGTTTTATGATGTTGGCTGTAGCGTTGCTGTTCTGTACAGTTTCTGTATTAGCACAGAATACCGCAGGTAACTACAGTGCTGGTACAGCAGCATTGGGAACCGTAACATCGGAGATTGCCAAGTACATTCCAGTAGTTCAGAAACTCTGTTATGCCATCGCCGGCGTTGTTGCCATTGTTGGAGCCGTTTCGGTTTACTTCAAGATGAACAACGAAGAGCAGGATGTCAAGAAGAGCATCATGATGATTGTCGGTGCTTGTATTTTCTTGATTGCAGCAGCTCAGGCTTTGCCATTGTTCTTTGGTTTGAAGTAATATGGCAGATACGGAGTTTGAGTATCCCGAATATCCTGTTTTCAAGGGGCTTCAAAAGCCCCTTGAATTTATTGGATTACAGGGAAGATATATCTATTGGGCAGCCGGCACTGTAGGTGGCGGACTTTTGGTTTTTCTTGTAGGCTTTATTACAATCGGTTTCGTTGTGGCTATCATAGCTGCAGGAATCATATTTGGTGTAGGTGGAGCCTTAATCTTCATCAAGCAGACAAAGGGATTACATACCAAGAAAGCTCCGAAGGGAATCTTCGTTTTTGCCCATTCATTTGAGTTTAGGTAACAATAATAATTATGTATATAGCGATAGTAGTATTGATAATAGTCTGTATTCTCGTAGGAATGGCAATTTCTGTCAGTGCCTTCGGTACCGGTGGAAAGCGTGCAAAGATTTTCGAGAATATCTATTTTTCATGTGAGGATGTGAAGGGCATGGGAGTAATCTATACCAAGAAAGGAGATTATTCCGTAATCTTGAAAATGGAGAATCCAGTCCGTAAGTATTCCGCAGACATAGACAGTTATTATGATTTCACCTCCCTGATGTCATCCATTATGCAAAGTCTTGGGGAAGGATATGCCATTCACAAGCAGGATGTATTTGTCAAGCGAGAGTTTGATATGAAAGCTATCGCTAAGAACAAGAAAGGTGGAAGCAACAATTTTCTCTCCTCTTCATACTTCAAGTTCTTCAACGGGCGTAAATACACGGATTCAGAGACCTACCTGATTGTAACCCAGAAGGGTAAGAAGGGTGGACTTGGAACATACGACAAGGGAAAATGGAGAGATTTCCAGGTCAAGGCTCAGAAGGTCTATGACCGATTGAAGGCAAACGAAATCCGTTGCAACTTTATGTCAGCCGAAGAATGCAAAACACTGGCAGATAGATTTTTTGCATTTGATTTTGTGAGCGAAAACCCAAGTATGACAAACTTTAAGGTTGATGCCGAAAAGATAGGAATGGGCAACAACCAGATAAAAGTATATAGTCTGCTGGATGTAGATAATATCGGTCTTCCTGGTCATATACGACCATTTACGGAAGTCTCGGTAAACAATGCTACGATGCCAATGGATTTGCTGGCAGATATAGACCATATCCCTGGTGTAGAAACTGCGGTCTATAACCAAATAGTCTATCTTCCAAATCAGAAAAGGGAAAATGCAAGGTTAGACAAGAAAAAGAACCGTCACGCTTCAATGCCAAATCCGAGCAACCAGATTGCGGTTGATGATATTAACGCTGTGCAGGAAGAACTGGCCAGAAACGGCAAACAGCTCGTATATGCCCATTTCAATCTGATTGTCCAGATAAAGAAAGACGAGGATTTTCAAAAGGTAACCAATGCTTTGGAAAATCTCTTTGCCAGATACAATATACATATTTCCAAGAAGGCATATAATCAGCTGGAGTTGTTCGTCGGCAGCTTCCCTGGCAACTGTTTCAGAATAAGTGAAGACTATGACAGATTCCTTACTTTGTCAGAAGCAGCATTCAGCCTGATGTACAAGGAAAGACAGACCAAGGGAGACGATTCTGCCTTCAAATGTTACTATACCGACCGTCAGGGAGTTCCACTTGCAGTAGATATAACAGGTAAGGAAGGTAAGATAAAGTACACCAACAACTCCAATTTCTTTGTACTCGGTCCATCCGGATCCGGCAAATCGTTTTCGATGAATACCGTCATGCGACAGCTCTATGAGCAGGACACAGACTGTGTCATCGTTGATACAGGAGACAGTTACGAAGGTATCTGTAGCTATTATGGAGGTACATATATCTCATATACGAAGGAGAAGCCAATCTCCATGAACCCATTCAAGATTACAGATATTGAGTACCAGAATAACTTTGGCGAGAAGAAGAACTTTCTGAAGAGTCTCATCTTCCAACTATTCAAGGGCGCAGAAGCCTCCAGCAAGATTGAGGATACAATAATCAACACCACTATCGTGGAGTATTATGAGGCCTATTTCCATCCTTTCGAGTCTTTTACAGACGAAGAGAGAAAGATCATGAAGGAAACCCTTCTGCTTGAAGACAAGAAGAATGGAACATTCGAAAAGTACGAGGAAGAACTTGAAAGTCGTTATGGTGATGACTATGAGATTGAAGGTCTTGAAGAAAAGAATGTTTCAGACCGAGAAAAACGACTCAGAGAAAAGCTTCAGGCAGTAGTTGACGATAAGGCTGCTACCGAGGGCGAGAAGGAAAATGCCAAGAAACAGTTAATGCGTCTTACACCAGCCCTCATTGAGGAAAAATATCTTCAGCGAATTGAGCGACAGATTGAAAAGATAGAGCGACAGAAAAAGAAGCTTAAGGTAACGGAATTGAGTTTCAACAGCTACTACGAGTTCGCCATTGAACGTATTCCACAGTTGATGCGCCAGCAGAACATCGAGTTTGACATCCACAACTTCGCCGCAATTCTAAAACCTTTCTATAAAGGTGGGGAACAGGAGTTTATTCTTAATAATGATATCGATTCTTCTTTATTTGACGAGAAATTCATTGTCTTCGAGATAGACAAGGTAAAGGACGATCCAGTCCTCTTCCCTATCATCGTTCTTATCATTATGGACGTGTTTACACAGAAAATGCGTATCAAGAAGGGAAGAAAATGTCTGGTCATCGAGGAAGCCTGGAAAGCAATCGCAACTCCTACTATGGCTGAGTATATAAAGTACCTGTATAAGACAGCCAGAAAACATTGGGCGATGGTAGGAGTTGTAACCCAGGAGATTCAAGATATCACGTCTTCTCCTATTGTAAAGGAAGCAATCATCAACAATTCCGACGTGTTCATGCTCCTCGATCAGAGCAAGTTCAAGGATAAGTTTGATGATATCAAGGCTACCCTGGCTTTGACGGATATCGACTGTAAGAAGATATTCACTATCAACCGATTGGACAACAAGGACGGCAGAAATCCGTTCAAGGAGCTTTTCATAAAGCGAGGTACTGATGGTGATGTCTTTGGCGTAGAGGAACCACCGGAGTGCTATATGGCCTACACCACCGAAAAGGCGGAAAAGGAAGCCTTGAAGCTCTACAAGAAGCTGATGGATACGGACTATCAGCATGCCATTGAAGCTTTCGTTAGAGATTGGCACGGCAGTGGAATCAAAAAGTGCCTTGAATTTTCACAGAAAGTCCTGAAAGAAGGACGATTACAAACAATGAAATAAAAATGCGTAGAATTTATACCATCATATTGTTATCGTTATTTATGCGCTTATCAGCGATGGCGGCTTTTCATTCAGTGAATGTAGATAAAGCTACCATCGCTGCAATGCGCGCAGCGTATGAGATAGAGAATGAAACAGAGCAGCAAGGCTTGAATGCTCTTGATTCTATCTCGAAAAAATATACAAAGAGTAATATATCAATAGCGCAGATTTTCCTAGCAGAGAAAAAGCGTCATGACGCATTGCGTGAAATGCGTTTCTTTGATGATGGAGAGTTCTATTATTACAAAAGAATCAAGTACCTGGCTGCTGATCTCATCATGCCAAAGCTTATAACTGTAGCATACGGAATGCTTCAAAAGCCACAGAATGCCATGTATTGGGGTCCCTATCTCTATAAGACAACGAACTCTGTAGTGAGTTTGTGCAAGCAGTTTGAGGTCTTGGTAACTAATGGCAAGCGTACATTTAAAGACGTGAAATTTTTGGTTCTCAACGAATCTCTTGAAAGATATTTTGATTTGGCAAAATTGGGCAACGTTGACTGGAAGGCGACTCTAGATAACCTGAGCAATTTCGGCGAAGGTTTGAGTTGGGAAGCAGTCAAGGAAGATTTTACAAGCATTACTAATACTCTTTCAGCTATCGGCGGCAGTGTCATCGACAAGAACTTTTCCCAGTTTTCCAACATAGGGCGAGTCTTTCACGCTTCAAAGGACGAAATCAAGGATATGTATGAAGGCTTCAAGGAAGCCTATAAGATATATGATAATGCCAAGGACACAAAGGATTTTGTCATGGGGGTGGTACAGAGTGCCGATGCCGAGGGAGTAAAAAGGCTATTCAGAATAGACGACTATAACATAGCAGAATATATGCAAGGCTATATCGATAATCTACAGAATAGATATTACACCCAAAGGTGGTACATATCCAGTATCAACAGCGGTTCGCAAGTCTTGGCAGAATATGCTCCGGAATCCTATGATAGCTACGATGATTCCAGATGGGATGCTGCCTGGAATCATTACATAAGTCCAAGAGACAATGAGTACTGTCACAGTCTCACTTCCTCCGAGAGAGAAGAAATAAAGCGCAAGGCAGACACGCAGTCAGGATGGAGTCAGTCAAAAGTAAGTAGTTACAATACGCAGAATCCTGGTCACAATTGTTCCATATCATATACACTCAATCATGTAAATCTAAGGGAAAGTTACAAGAATACAGGTTTGGGGCATAAACACTATAAGCGACACTGCTTCTATAGCTATAACGTGAAGGTTGTCGATTCCTGGAACATACAGCAGGTCATATACGAAGAAACATTTGACTCGAAGACGATGGATAAGCGTATCTTCAAGGAAAAATTGGATGCACGATTAAAGCATTACCAGGATTCAATTGCAGATAGTGACACGTTGCGCTCTTATTCGTTCGTTCTCAGTTCCGACTCACCAATCTATTACGAGGAAGCGGATGCCCAGAAACTGAGTGGCAGCACCTCTGTAACCTTCATAGCCAAATGTCAAGGTGGTAATAATTTGGGTAAAGGTAGCTGGAGCTGGAAAGAAAATGGTAAACAGGGCAAGAGCCTGAATGAGGAATCTGAAAACTTTGCCATGTCCACAAACTTTGAAAGAGATGACTCTGAAACACAATTGAATGATGCAATAACAGAAAAAGAGAAGAAAATACAAAACATTCAAAATGAGATAAACTCTCTGGAAGAACAGTTGAGCGCACTCAGCAGGAAAATGTTCCAGGCAAACATTAACGGAAATCAACAACTGTACAAACAGCTCTGTTCTCAATACGATGAGCTGAAAAGAAAGCAGGATGATTTGAAACAACAGTTGCAAGATGCTCAGAATGAGCGTAATGAACTGCAGAATGCCAGGGAAGAATACTATAAGGATTTGGAAGAAACCTCAGAAGAGGATAAGTACAGAATCCCGGCCAATATGGATGAACTTGCTTCTGCATATAAAATAAGGTGGTTGGATACAGGAAAGTGGGATCGTGATGCAGGAGACCATGTTTGGATACGTCACGGATATAGTGAAAGTGGCGGTTTCTATGTTACCTACACGGCTAACTTATCCTTATCCAGAAAGCCACAATACCTGCTGGGAATACGTATTCACCGTGCAATTCTTTCCATAGATTTCTCCTTGACATCAGAACAGGCTTCGGAGAGCGTTATTGAAACGATGAAGCTCGACAATAATATATCTGAAAAGGAATTGGCAAACATTGTCAACAATCGCTATGCCGAGTTGCGAAGAGATATGCCTGACTGTACCATCGAAATCCAGTATAACAGGACAGAAACGGTTGATTCTGGAGAAGAAGATGTTGATGGTCTCCATCTTCTCTTTGCTTGTGACAGAATTGAGATTGCACGCAATATAGAAAGTCAGCTTGCAGACATATACTCTCATCTGATGATGATTGAAAGAGTGATGTATGCACAGAATACTATAGAGAACTTCCTCAGAGGAATCGTGTTGGATCTGATAGACAGTGAAAGAAGAAAGACTGTTGTAGAAGCAGCACTCTATAATTGGCGACAAAGTGCCGTCAAAGCACTTGAAGGACAAAAAGGAACTTCAAAGAATAACAATACACAAAAAAGTAAATTCAGAAGGTTATGAAAGAACATTTAAGAGTTGTCATCCTATGCGTAATCATGCTGTTTTCTGCTAATGCCTTTGGAGAATTGGTTTCACCACCAGACGCAGCTTCTATAGAAGCAATGATTGCCAATCATAAGACGTACAAATTCTTTCTTAGATACCGAGTTGTATCGGAAAAAGGTTTGGATTCCATTCATGGCACAACTGTAAAAGAAGTTTCTGATTACAAGGAGACAAGTGACAAGTTGGATAAATACAAGCGTGGACTCAAATTAATCAGCGCAATCCTACAGGGAGCAGGAACCGTCATACATTTAGGAAATACGTTGAATGTGACCAAAAACAACTTAGAGTCTTATTTGACGCTACTGGATGATTACAGGAAGGAATTTCTGATGAAAGGCGACATTATCGCAGAGGATTCTATCCTCTATACGACTTCCTATGAGCTATTCAAGAATCTCAAAACCCAGAGTAATCAGCTGTGGCAGAGTCTTATAGAATTTGAAGGAGCTATAGCTGCTTCAAGTACAGGAATAACACAGTCAACAGTATATGAGACCATAAATATAATGAGTTGTGTGGACGAAAATATGGATAAGATAGCCTATAGCGTCAATTCCGCCTATTATCGATTATGGGCACACATGATGATGCGACGGTTCTATCATAAGAAAGGTCTTTATGGTACGTCTCGGAGAAAAGAAATTCTGGAAGGAACGTTTACCTGTTGGGAAAAGGCTCAGAGAATCGCTGCTGATGTCATCATCAACAGAAGGCCCATGCAGAAGTCTAAGCTGCTCGGTGGCGGTGGGCTTCTTGGAGAGCAAAGAAGAAAAGAAGGTTAATATAAAATAAGGTATAATGAAGAATAAAATACTATATTTCATCATTGTAATGCTAGCAGTCTTTCAAATGAAGGCAAGTGCCCAGTATGCAAATATGACCTTTGAGACAGATCCAAGCATTCTTAACCAGTTTACCGTCATGGAGACAGGTGCAGGTGCATTGATGCCGGCTGTTTATTATAACACCTTTCATAAGGGCTATCAGAAGACCGCATATTTCACAAACAAGAACTTCTATCGTATGGTTCATTCTCGTTCTGTTAGAAATCAGGTTGCTAAAGCGGACTCAGTGAGAATCAATCTGTCAAAACGAGCATCGATTGCAGACTTGGATCTGGTATCATCTGATCCGACCTCAGATGTAGCCTGGAGAGTAGAAGGTCCGAAGATCGAGTCATCCATGGAATCGTTCAACCGTAACATCAACAAGATAATGTCAGCAGGAGGCTCCAACGAGGATTATGACAACTGGAAACAGATTTACAATTGCATTCAGTCAGGCATAAATATCATTAGGAAGTCCTATCTGACGATGGGACAACGCCAAAGTGAGTACATTTCCTATTATAAGGAGATTCTTCAACGTAACAGGACGTTGGTTGTCCGGCTACAGGAGTGGAAGGGATATAAAATAGTGGATGAGTTCAACCGAAGAGGCATAAAGCCAGAGAGGTTGACAAAGAATGAAACCATTGCCTATGACTGCCTCTTCCGGTGGACTCAAAATTTTGAGGTAGCCAATGCTGGTGGCAAGTCAAGGTCGAAATAAGAAGAAGCAATAAATACTAATAAGAAAATATATAGATATGTTTACAAATTTATTATTAGACAGTAATCTTGGCAATGTGAAGGATTTCATCGGAGATCTTACCCGCACACTAGGCATAGATCTTTTTGATGAAGACATAGACAATGTAGTCTTTGCCACAAATTCCTTCCTATGCAACAACACGTTTATCGGACCGAATGGTCCATTCTGGTACATTCTCCAGATGGCAATGTGCCTTGGTGCTATGTTTGCTATCTGTGTGGGTGGAAGTATGGCCTATAAGATGATGGTCAAAGGTGAGCCTATTGACGTTTTGAAAATTTTGAAGGTTTTCGGTGTAGCCATCGTACTTGCATTCTGGTATCCGCCATCAATGACAGGTACAGGAAGTAGTCAAGGCAGTGTGCTTGACCTTTTAGCCTACATCCCCAATTGTATCGGTTCCTACACCCATGACCTCTATGAAGCAGAAGCTATACAGGTACAGGAAAAAATCTATGGTACGGATGGCAAGGGGGGCTTGATGAATCTGATACATGAACGAGATACTTTAGCAGAAAATGCAATCAATGACCCAAAAGCAGCCAGCGAGTTTATAAAAAAAGCAAATGCGCAACCAACCGGTGAGGAAATGAAAAATCTCACAGATGAAACGAAAAGTGCAAAAGACCTGGAAAAAGCAAAAGGAAAGGTTGAGTTTGCCGGAACGATGATTGGATTTGACAAGATAGTCATGTTCTTCTCACTTGTAATATACAAAATCGGATGGTGGTCAACGATATTCTGCCAGCAGATACTACTGGGTATGCTTACTATATTCGGTCCGATAATGATAGCCTTCAGCGTTCTGCCAAAGTGGGAAGGAGCATGGGCCAAGTGGATGATAAGGTATCTTACGGTACATTTTTATGGAGCCATGTTATACTTCGTCGGTTTCTATGTATTGCTTCTGTTTGATATCGTCATCAGTGTACAGATTGAAAATCTTTCTGTCATTACGGCAAACGAGGGTTCTATAACAGGTTATGTACAGAACACGTTCCTCACAGGAGGTTATCTGCTTGTAGCAAGCGTAGTCTCCCTGAAGTGTCTGAATCTTGTTCCAGACCTTGCTGCCTGGATGATTCCGGAAGGCGATACGGCGTTTTCAACCCGAAACTTCGGTGAAGGTGTTGCCGGAGCGGCAAAGACAAGCATCATGAGTGCTTTACCAAAACTTTAACAATAACAATTAACAGATAAAGATATGGCTGTTTTAAACAATATAGAAAATAAAATCAAGCTGGTAATGATTATCAGCACACTCTTCCTGGTTGGCTGCGTAGTAGTCAGCCTAGGAAGCATCCTAGTTGCGAAAGGCATGGTAGATGAAGCTCACAAGAAAATATATGTCTTGGATGGCAAGGTTCCTATCCTGGTAAAACAGACAGATATGGCTGAGACTTTCGATGTAGAGGCGAAGAGTGACATTGAAATGTTCCACAACTTCTTCTTCACTCTTGCTCCGGACGATGAGTACATACAGTACACGATGAAGAAAGCAATGTATCTCGTGGATGAGACAGGTTTAGCTCAGTACAACGCACTGAAGGAAAAAGGTTTCTATAACAACGTCATTGGTACTTCAACTATCTGTAGTATCTACTGTGACAGTATCAAGCTGAATACGGATTCAATGACATTTACCTATTATGGCAGACAGCGCATAGAACGCAGAACAAGCATCTTGACACGTCAGTTGGTTACTGCCGGAAATCTCCGCAAGGTTCCACGTACGGAAAATAATCCTCATGGCATCTTGATCACCAACTGGCGAACCTTGCTCAACAAGGACCTAGAAGAGATTCAGAAGTCAAATTACTAATCATTAATGACGAAAAGCTATGGATAGAACGAGACTTAACAGAATGATCTTCGGCGAGCCAATGCCTGACAAGAATGACCCTAAGTACAAAGAACGGTATGAAAGGGAAAAAGAGCTTGGTGCTCGCTTTGCCGAGAAGGTAGGCATCAACTACCTAGCCGTCAAGTTGCACACATGGGGGAATGCACATAAGAAGGCATTTATTGCTATATTCATTGGATTACCTCTTGTGTTGCTATGCTGTAATCTTGCAAGCCTGATATATCATTACAATGCATATCAGAACGAAAAAAGAGTAACAGCAGTAGAGTTAGTTGATAAAGCATTGAAACAGGAACAATTAAAAAATAGATAAAAATGGATGTAAAGAAAATCAATTTCAGACAGCCAAAATATCTTTTGCCGGCTATTTTGTACTTTCCCATTCTCTTTGTGGGATACTTTGTGATAGATATGTTTCAGACAGACGTATCTTCCAACAAAACAGATCCTCGTCTTAAGACAACGGATTATCTGTCCGGTGACCTTCCGGAAGCCAATACAGATTCTCTGTTAGGAGATAAGATGAATAATACAGAGAGGGAGTTTGGACAAATCAGTGATTTAAGTGGCGTGAACAGTCTTGAAAATGACAATGATTCTGTCAACAAGAAAGAGGAGTACGAAAGTAAGTATTCCAACAGCGAAGCATCTTCTGTTGAAAGACAGGAAGCAGAGGAAAAGGACCGACAAGCCAGACTGAGCGAACAGAACAAGTTGCGTGAGCTGCAGAATAATGTACGCCAAAGCAGGACATCCTCAGACTTTGTATCGCCTGTAACAGATTCAGATATTGAGAAGGTACAGCGTCTTCGTCGTCAGAGAGACTGGGAGAGTATGAATAAGGAACTGTCAAACAGTTCAGTATTTTCTCCTTCTGGCAGTAAAGAACAGGGTACAAATAGCAGTTCCGGTTCCTCATTTAGTTCTTCATCAGCAGGTTCAGACTACTCTCCTAGTCCAAATGGTGATAATTCTTCCTATAGAGGATCGGACGGTCAGAACAATTCTCAATCAGGAGAAGAAGCCACATACAATGAGAAAAAGGAAGATTCTCCAAAGAGAGTCTTCAAGAAAGAACGTGAAACTTCTGTTTATTTCAACACAATAACAGCAGATAGACGCAGGTCAAATATGATTTCTGCAATCATTGATGAGAATATCAAGGCAGTTGACGGTTCGAGAGTTCGTCTCAGACTCCTGGAGGATATTATCGTTGAAGATATGACCATCAGAAAAGGTACATACATCTATGCTATCATGTCCGGTTTTAGTAAGCAGCGTGTGCAGGGTAAGATTGAAAGTATCTTCCTTGATGAAGAGATTGTAAAGGTTGAGCTTAAGATGTTTGACACTGATGGAATGGAAGGTCTTTATGTACCACAGAGCAGTTTCCGGGAAACAACACAGGATGTTTTATCCTCTGCAACACAGGGCGGTAACAACCTCATAGACAACAACTCTTCCGGTACAGGTATCAAGTCTTGGGCAAACCAGACAGTCCAGCAAGCTTCTCAAAGAGTGATGCAAGCCCTCGGAAAGGCAGCAAAGAAGAATGTTGTCCGTCTGAAATACGGAACGAGGGTTTATCTTGTTGATGAGAGTCAGAAAGATAAGAAAAAAGGTAGAAACTAATAAGTAAAAAGAATATGAAACAGTTAAAATTCAGACTTTGTGCATTTTTAGCAATGTGTGCAACCTTTCTTGGGAGCTATGCCCAGAAGGGATTTTCGGATATGGAGCAGTTGACGATGAACGAGAATGTTTCCACCATCATCACTGCATCAGAGCCTATCCGTCTGGTGGATATTTCGACAGATAGTATTGTTGGCGACAAACCGTTGGACAATGTTATCCGTCTAAAGCCAACATCAGCCAATCACAAGGATGGTGAGGTTATGGGTATTGTCACGGTTATTACAGAAAGATACCGTGTACAGTATGCCATGGTCTATACGAGCAAGCTTGAAGAAGCCGTCTCAGACAAAGAGGTTGAGCTTGTAGAGCGCAATGCCTTCCATAATCCAGAAGTAAGCATGTCAACCACCGATATGGTGGCTTACGCCATGAAGGTGTGGCAGTCTCCTGCCAAGTATCGGAGTACGTTCACCAAGAACAACAGAATGACGATGCGTCTGAACAATATTTATGTTGTGGGAGAATATTTCTTCATCGATTTCTCTGTTGACAACAATACAAATCTTCCGTTTGACATTGATGAACTGAGATTCAAGTTACAGGATAAGAAACAGCAGAAGGCAACCAATGTACAGACAGTTGAATTGAAGCCAGCTCTAGTGTTAGACCGCAGTGTCAGATTCAAGAAAGGTTACAGAAATGTGGTCGTCTTGAAGAAAATGACTTTTCCTAATGACAAGGTTCTCACTATTGAGTTGTCCGAGAAACAGATTTCCGGACGTACCATTTCAATGAACCTTGATTACGAGGATGTACTTGCGGCAGACGCATTCGATAATCTGCTTCTCAGGGAGCAATAAAACCAGCAGCGTATGGAAAAGACAGTATATATATATAATATGGTCAAGACATTGGCATTGGTCGTTCTTTTCAGCCTTTACGGAGGAAAAACATTTGCCCAGTCACACGGTGACCATTTAATGTTAGGTTTGGGAGCCTCCTATCCAAATGGATTGGAGGCAAACCTAGCCTACGAACATGAAACGGAATATCACAGTGCGTGGGAATATTTCGGTTCATATTACATCAAGTATGAGAAGGATCCGGAAGTTGGTCATATAACCAACGAAACCTTCTGGCACAATTACAACAACTGGCTGATAGGTGTAGCTTACAAGCCTTGTGTTAGCCGTGGCCGCAATCACCATGGAAATTTCCGCATAGGCGGTTCCGCCGGTAGTGATCTTGACAAGTGGCTTGGCGCAGTGAATGTGGGTTATGAACATACCTATAATTTATACAATGGCTGGAGTCTCTATTACCAGATTAAGGAAGATATCGTCTTCCGTGGGAAGGACACCTTCAGAACAGGAGTTGTCGTTGGAGTTAAAGTACCATTTTAAGAAGTAAGATATGAAAGAAATTATTAAATTATTCAATAAATCATTAGCATATATAACCTGTCTGATGGCTGCAGTACTGATAATCAATACCTCGTGTGATTCGCACGAGGAAGTTGATTTGGACTTACATATAGGTTATGTACTCTGCTCAGACCATAGATGTATGACCTATACAGATTACCTGGAGGCAAAGTCAGAAATGGGTGATGAAATATTTGCGGTGGCAGTAGTTTTTGCCGAGAAGGACAAGAACCATCCTGCCCTGGCAGTCAGTCTAAACGAGCTGTCTGGTGCATTCTGTGACTCACTTGGAATTGATAACGGAACTAGCTGTAAGGTAGATACCTGTGATGGCTACAGTAATACCGTTGCAATGTATCAAAGTTACATCAGTGAGAAGAATGTCGGCTGTCCTATAGCCATGAAGTGCTTTGATACCCATTATTACAACCAGAGCCAATACATCCCTAGTGTAGAAGAAATGCGTTTGTTGTCACAAGCTGCACCAGCTATCAATCCCATAATCAGACTTCTTGGTGGACAGGAAATAAAGACTACTGGTTATTGCTGGTATTGGACATCTACCGAGGTGGAAGGTAACAAGCCTTACCAAGCATGGCTTTGTTCTGCAAGAGAAGGTGGTATCCAGGAAACACCAAAAACCGAGGATCATCAGGCAAGACCTATCTTGCAGCTGAATTATCCAAAGGGTTATCCGGGATATAACAGTTTCACAAATTAATAAAGAAAGGAGATTTTATGGCAAGTATCGTTGAACTCGGCAAGTTGAGCGGAAAGCTCTGGAATGCCGGAAAATCATTCATCAAGTCTGGCGGAAAGGCTTTGGAGACTGTAGTTGACAAGACTGCAACCTTTGGCGGTAAGCTTGAAGGCAAGCTGAATAAGGCTGCTGCTGAAGCCAAGGCCGCAAGAGAAGCCCAGGCGTTGGAGAAATTCAACGCTACCTACGGCAAGTACACCTTTACCCCCAAGGGAGGAACCGCTACACAGCGTTTCACGAAGAACGGCAATATCATAAAGGACTTGAAGACAGACAAGACCTATACTGAAAAAGGCTTCGAGTCCTGGTACAAGAATATTCAGTCAGGTTGGAAAAACTCCCGAACCCATGCCGAGAAAATCGCAGCAGAACGGAGAGCCTTGGATAAGTTTAATGCCACTTACGGCAAGTATACATTTACTCCTAAAGGTGGAACCGTGACCCAGCGTTTTGTGAAGGATGGCAACATCATCAAAGACCTGAAGAACGGAAGGACCTATACCGAGCAAGGCTTTGAAGCCTGGTACAAGGGACTTCATGCCGGCTGGAAGAACTCGCGCACCCAGGCAGCTGAAGCTGTAACCAAAGCAGCTGAAGCAGCCGGGCACACCGTCAAGGAAGGAGCAACATCCGGCAAATCCTTCTTGGAAAAGGCAAAGATTGCAGGCAAATATGGAGAGCAAGGCACAGTCAAGGGGTGGGCAGCTGTCAAGGAAGTAGCCAAAACCTCCCGCAGTGTTCTCAAATTTGGAGCAGAGCACCCTATCATGAGTCTCATTGCTGGATCTGTACTTCTAAAACATACAACAGGTTATGAAGGAGGAGCAATTGGATTATTGACCAATATGCTAGGAAGTGATGAAGAAGAAGGTATAGTTCGTGCTCTCAAAGATAACATCTTTGGCATTCATCGAGACGAGTATGGAAACAAAAAAGATGTTGCCGTTTTGCAATCCATCCTGGATGAAGCAATCGGTAATGGTACTTACGACAAAATAGCCGGTGGATTAGGTCAAGCTGGAAACGAACTAGGAAATTTCTATCAAGGTGCCAAAGACCTTGCACTGCAAGGCGGCGAAGAAGTCTCCGGTGCTTATCAAGGTATCAAGGAGAGAATGGCAAATGGATATGGAAATGGTTTCGTTCTTGACGATAATGGTAATCCTATCGGAGATCCATCTGCTGGACAAATGCCAGTATCAGGTGGTAGCAATATATCCAATACGCTGTCCAATATGTTAGGTAATGTAACGAATGGCAACATATCCAAGCTGGATTTAGCATCACTCCTCGCCTCTTCATATCTCATGTTCGGTAAGTTTGGCTGGATGGGAAAAGCAACCAGTCTTCTGCTTGGTTCATCAACCCTACATAAAATCAATGATAGAAGAGTTCCTGTACAGGAACAGGGCAGACAGCAAGAAGCTGCTCAAAGAAGTTCTGTTCAAGCTCAGCAGCAAGCAGAAGAAGAGGTTGAGCGTGAATATGTACACCGATACCGTTAAAGGAAATCATTAACTAATAAGTATATATATGAAAAAGAATTATAAAGATTTGTTTTTGGAATCAGCCAGTGGTTTCAGAATGCCTTTCGATTTGGGCGCAAATGAAGAATTGAATATTACTTTGGGCTTTGGAGAGCAGACCCACCCTAAGACCGGTGAGAAGTTCTATCATGAAGGTACGGATTTTTTCTGTAAAAATAAAGACTTATATGCAGTAGCAACAGGAGTTATCGTCGGTGCTGGGCAGGAAGCCGTCCATGGCAATTATATTGTAGCCAAATACGGAAAGTATGAGGTGACATATAGTCATGTTGCTGAAGCTTATACACCTTACGGAACAGAAGTAAAAGCAGGTGAAAAGATTGCCTTATCAGGTGATTTTCTTCACATGTCGGTACGTTTCTATGAAGATATCATTGACCCTCATGACTTCTTGTTGATGCTTTGGGCAAACATAGAACAGTTGTCTGCAATGGGGCTTGACAAACAGCCGACAACCGAAAAACTTGGCGAGAAGCCTATCCACACCAAATTTGATATGGATAAGGATGAAATCATGTTTATGATGCTCCGTTGGTTGCCTTCCTATATGAATGATCTCCTTACAGGAGCTTACACTGCATCAGCTAGAACGGAAAATTCGCTGAGAAACATCTATGCCAAGGGGGCAGAGAGAAACTATTTCTTTGAGAAGCTGCCTGATTTGGGGAACCCATTGGGATTGACGAGCAGAAGTCTTCCTCTTCTGGAGAAGGTACAGAACTTGCTTCTGGACGATTTTCTGGGTTATCTGGCTCTCAAGCACAATGTTTTTCTTCCATCCTGGAGCGAGAGTGAAAAAAAAAACTTTCTCATCAAGCAGAAGTAGATGGGCAGTATGAGGATCCATTAGCAAATATGGTCATCGATGCCCAAAGTTATGACATCGATAGAACTGCATCCATATATTTCAACACATCCGGTAACAGATGTTGGACAAAGGCTTGGTTCAATGGTCGAAAGGAAGGAGAACGGTCTATAGAGATTACTCGTCAACAAGCCATTCAGTTTCACAACAATGAGATAGACCTTGACGGTTGGCTGTCAAGGTTCTATCCTAAGCAGAACTCAGTTTATCACAAGGCTATCGAGCAAGCGAGATCGCAGCTCTTGGGCCTATAATTAATATATTATGTCTAAGAAAGTAGATTATAGCGGTTTATCGCAGCTTGATGCCAACTTGAAGAAATACTTTTCAAGCTATATGGCTCCGTCCATTGTCAATGCCAAGAAGAGAGTCAATGCAGAAATAGCAAATGAACGCAAGAAATACGTAGATGAGTACAATACTACCGTTGCAGCCATGGCTATGCCAAAAACGGTACGAGGCCTGGCTCCTGTGGCAGACCATAATGCGAATGGTAAGACAACCCAGGATCCGGCAGGAGGAGTCATCAGAAAGGTACGTGACGCATGGTCTAAAAACAAGAAAATACAGGAAGATATTGAAACGTTCAAGGTGCATTTCTTCCAGGAGCTTTTAAAGCGATATCCCCGGAAGGATATAAATCAGCTGGTGGCCTTTGCGGACGATTATGTCAACAGCAGAATCGACCAGCTGGTGATAGAACAGATGGCAAGAAGCGGTGTGCCGAAAAATTCTATTGATTATTGTATAAAGAACGGACTGTCCGACAGTCTGATAGGTACAATTTTCAGTAACTTCACATATAAATCCGCAGACCACAATGCAAAGGTAAGGGATAAGGCAAATGCCATGTATAATCCTTCCTGGAAAGAGAGAGTCGGAGCCAACGCCATCGCCATGGGCGTGGATGCAGCTTCCTTGGGCGGTGTAGGTGGAGTCAAAAGCGTAATGCTTGATGCAAGTCTTCGAGGTGGCTTTGAATTATACAACATCAAGAAATGGAATGATGAAGAATACAAGCGCGATGTCAGCAAGAAAGTTCTGGGAGACAAAGACGGTATCAAAAAAATACAGGAGGGAGCTGAGAAATACAAGCGTACAGCAACCGAAAAGATGTATCAGCTCAACTTTGATTTGAAGAATAAAATCAAAGAGAATCATTCTTCTTTCAGTAACAGGACCTCAAACAGCATGAACAAGTTCTATCAACAGAACAAGGGAAATGCAGACAAGTTATACAATAACATCAAGACCACATTCACCAAGCAAGCTGTTCCGTTCAACAAAGACAGTTTTCCGCCAAAATGGATGATGACCATGAGCAGAAAGAGGTGTGAGCAAACCGCCTCAGGCTTTTATGCCATTGCGATGGAAATGAGTCGTACCGGTAAGGAAAATGCAGTTGTACACGGCAAAAAGATGACCTACAAAGAGGTTTGCCAACGAGCTATTGACTATGCCAAGACAGCAGCTATAAAAGAAGCAGAGGAAAAGGAAAGAATACGTCAGCACTCTCAGAAGAAAACAGAAACAGCAGAAAGGCGTGACTATCATGAGGAAGAGACTTCGCAAAAGGCTGTCACCAATACAGAAGTCACCACGCAAAAGCCTCAGGCAGCTCCGCAGCAGAGTGGTTGGGAAGAGGCTATGAAAGAGATGGGAGCCGGAGAATTTGGTGGACTGAGCAAGAATTTCGGTTATATCATGGCGATGTTGCCTGATATGATCATAGGAATGTTCACAGGCAAGAACCCAGACTTGAAGATAGAAGACAATCTCTTACCCCTTGCATCCATAGCAGCCGGTCTGCTAGTTAAGAGAAACCCTCTGCTGAAGATGATTCTTCTTGGTTATGGTGGTCTGAACATATTCAGTTCTGCAGGAACAGCAGCTCTGAAACAACGCAATGGTGAGTCTGCCACCAAGACCTATAGAACCTATGCTGATGAGTCTCTGTCACCAAGAATTGCCAATCCTGTGGTAAAGGGGCGTTCCATGGTTGCAGATATTGACGGAGTACCAACCGTCATAGAAATAAACAAAGAGGTAATTGAAGCGTACGAAAAAGGACATATACCTTTGAATACACTTGCCAATGCCGTTTTGACCAAATATGACGAAAACAGAAATGTTGCTGCACAGCATTATGAGCATGGAATGAGTCAGCAACAAGGTGAGCAACAGACCATGCACATCAAATAAGATATACTGTAGGCATCTGGCCTATACTATATATTGCTTATTAGTAGTCCCCTTGGCGCAAGCATCAGCAATGCGTCAAGGGGTTGTTTTTTCTACCAATTAAAGATATATGAAGTTTTGCGGTATGCAGTTTACTCCATAATCTTCAAGAGTCTTCGGAGTCATGAAAACATTCACGTCACCAATGACGTAGGCACAGGCTTTCTCACAGTCTTTGAAATATTCAAAGAAATCCTTTTCTTCGATTCCGGCATGTTCCCTAGTCAGATCCCAGAGTTTTTGGGGTTCGCAGCAGATGCGACCGACAATCTGGCATTCGCCAACCACCTTTCCCCTACCCGATGATTCGTAGATGACGATGGTATCGATATCATCCTTGCAAAGATGCTTACGGTATTCGTAAGCCTTCGTGCCGTCAAAGATACGTTTTACATATTTTTTCTTAATGGGATATAGAATTTTTTTCTTTTCCATAACTGTCATTTTATATTCTTGTTGTCTGCCCAATTATACGTTTCGGCTTGTCAGGCTTCCAGGTTCCTACCTTCTCCTTATTCACAGCTTCCGACCTGAAGTGTTCTATGATCTTCTGGATAGATTTCATAGCAGCATTATAGCCATCTAAGGCCATACTTTTCCTAGCGCATTCTGCCTTTGTCTGATCCGGAATGAAACCTTCATCAATGATACTGTTTTCCTCGAAATCAAGATATACATTTTTGCGATCCTCAATACGAGCTATAATTTCATTGACACTCATATCTGAAATCTGCAATCCCAGAGCCAGGGATTCCATCACACCACAATAACCTCTATCAAAGTTAGTGTACTTTTCGAAGTAAGTTGTCTTCTGGGCATGACACAGTAATGCCTGTCTGAGACTCTCGTCGTTCTTACTGCTCATTTCAACAGCCTTGATGTACTTGTTGATGGAATCCGCCAACAATTTTAAATCAGAAAGACTGAGATTGTCTATCTTCACTTCCTTACCAGTACCCCATCTTGAAGGTTTTTGGGTTTCATTCAGCCAATCAAGGACAATGCTTGCAGAATGCCCCTTGAATAAACCCTCTCTGTCAAATCCTGCGATAAATCGCACTCCATTTATTTCCATAGTCAAAATATTATTTATGTTTCAGAAATGAATAGAAAAGTGATACCGCTTCTTTATCCGTTGCCTTTCTCACTTTTGCTCCATCCAGATTCAGATGCCCCCCTTTGTGGAAAGCACCATCAGGAGAAAGATAATGTACGGCAAATAGGTTCTTCGTCTTCCTGTCATAGCGTTCACAGAGAACAGACCATTTTCTGCCATTTGTTTCCACTATGAAAGTAGAACCATTTACCAGAATATCTTCATCGAACCAGTTTTCTTCATGTTGATGTGAACTGGCTATGCCACCCTGTAGTTCGATTCGCGGCATAAAAGACATCATGAAGGAGTGAAAAGAAAACTTATCTCCTGGGAAGCCATGCATACGGTATTTTGCGAAACATTTCTTGCACTCGCAAACCTGCATGAATCCATAGGGTGTCTCACACCAGCCCAAGATTGACCGCGCTTCATTATCGTAACTTTTGTTTGTACATTCGGGATTCGGGCAATTAAGCACCTCGCTATATGGTATTGACTCCCAGTTACTAATCTTCATTGGGAGCATTATTTGAAGTTCTTTATCCATAACTTGGTAATATTCTTTATGTTATTAACTGTGATATACATCAAAGTTCTTCAAGTTCCTTGTCGGAACCTGGACAACCGTTCACAATTACGTCTTTGGAAATGGCATAAGCATCCTCTGAACGTTTAATTTTCTGTCTCCGGCTATATTCTTTAACCCTATCTGGATTTGCACTGCGCCAAGCTTTGATCTTTTCGGCAATTTTCTCCTTATTTTTATTATAGTACCGCAATCGATACTCTTTCTCTCTTTCTGGATGGTGCTTGCGGCGGTGTTCTCTATATTCTTTTGCCTTTTCGGGATGATTCTTGTTATATAATTTGCTTGCAGCAAGTAACTTTTCCCTATGAGCCAAGTAATACTGTCTGAGCCGCTCTTTTCTGCGAGTCACCTTGTCCATATCAGCTAAAATTTCTTCCATACATTTCATTTACCATAAAAATATGATGAATTATCTAGGAAGTTTGGTGTTCTCGCATCCAAACTTCAACGCTTTTATCGAATCTCAAATAAGGTAACACCTTCTTTGCTTCTCTTACAAACGTTTTCACCTCATCTATAGATGCTTGATCGTCTTCCAGCTGACGTACATTATCAAGGTAGTCGTCTAAGTGGGAATTATCAAGAAAGCCTAACAGAGCACTTTCATCTTCTTCTGCGAAGCAATTAACTCTAGGATAATCAGTATTAAGCACACTTCCTGTGATGATATATTTTCCATCTTTCGAAAGAATGTGATAGATGACATCCGGAATTTCCATGAAACCATTCTTGTAAACCTTTATAAATTTCGTATTGGTTTCTGCATTAATGATTGTTTTAACTACATCCATTTGAAAACAACTTAAAAAGTTTATATATTCAAACCTAAGAAATGCCAGTAAAACAAGTTATTGGCAAACAAAGGATTCAAGTATATTTGTTTATTTTCTGCAAAGATAATAAAAATATAATAAACACTGAAAAATATTGTGTTAAAGTAGTTGAATGCAAACAACTTAACTAGTTCAGATAATCAAACCCCTGCATATATTCATTCTCCGAAATAATCTTGCAAGGCTTAGAATTAAACCGACCTGTAGTATTTGTTTTCACGTTATGAAAAACAGCTAAAGACTTAGCGTTGTCTGCAATCATCAACATACTTTCCCTACTCTTGCACTCTACGGCAAATCTTCTGCTGCCATAGAGCCAGGAAAGTTCCGTAAAGGTAACATAAAACGTAAAATTCATATTTGTCGCTTCACCGTGCTGCGATAGGGCTTAAATTGTTAAAAACCGATTGAGAAATTCATCAGAGAATACTCAACAATTATCGATCTGGTCTGAAAGAATCACCAGAGTGCTTCATTGCGTTGCCAAACCCCTTGAAGAAGTTAGCAAAAAACAACAACAAAAAAATAGCTCCCATATATTTGATTTTAAAAATTAATATTAAACGTATCATTCTTCATGCCCAAGTGTTACTTCAAGCATTCATGAATAAACCTTGCCGTTTCATTTCTGTCACTGCAACTGCCTTCGTAAGGAACAACTTGGTCAGAATAGCATATAGAAAAGCGTGGGTTCAAGTCTGGAACCTCGGCTTCAACTTCTATGTGGTAGGAATCTCCATCCACATCGACAGTGCTCTCGGTACACAAAAGAACAACGTTTTTTTCCAACCATGTATGTGACGTGATTTGTAAATTGCCAATTTTACCTTCCATAATTTATATGTATTTTGAAGTTCAACATTCTGTTAATTCACACTATCTCGGATATATCGGGTAACCAGATTCCTGTCTAGCCTTTTTTATGATTTCTCATTTCCTTCGATCCGAGATTTTTTTTAGAGATACATCGGTCTAAGCGAGTTCCTCTGAGCCTTTTTACGTGCAATATGGGATGGCGGTGTATTTAGGACAGTAAGCCAAGGAATTTGGCAGAAAGTTTTCTGGAAAGCCCAAATCTGTGATTTGTGGAAGGCTTCCGGAAAAGTTTGTGTCAAATAGCGGCTCTGCCTGGTCCTTGGTATCTGTCTGCGCCGCCATAACTTTGCAAAGTAAAAAGTTAGAGGGACTTACATAGAAACGCAGTCAATAAAAAATGAGGCCGAAGAAGAAATGAGGATAACCTTTAGGTATAATAATAGTTATGCCCTGGCATAGCTATAGAGTAACTTAGTTATATAAAGGCATAGCTATATATGTATCTATAGGCATAGCTATATATGTATCTATAGGCATAGCTACATAAGTATATAGGTATGTAATACCATAAGTACATAGGTATATATTGACATAGTCAGATACCCATCGGAGATACCTCTTGGCAGGTGAAGCAGAACGGTTCGCCTGTTGGCTGCGACCGATGAGGGAGCAGCCCGCAAAAATGACAAGCCACCATATATCAAATAGACAGCTTGTCATCGGGAGTCTTGAGTTCTTTTCGTTTCAGATACCTAAACATTAGCAAAAGCTTGCCATGCTTCTTTCGTGTCTTCCTTGCAAGCTTTATCAAAGACTTTGGCAATATGTTTAAAGATAGTCTGAAAAGCTTTAGGAGTAGAATCGACTGCAATACGTTTTCCTAGATAGATATTTTTCCCGATTTCATCTTCCATCCAGCAACATCTAACCATCCCTTCTTCCGTTGGCTTACAACCTAGAAACACTCCCTTGATGCCTGTAGCAGCCCTGTATTTCTTAGGATAAGGACAATAGATAGACCAAGAATCTGCTGCATCCCGGTGCTCTCGTCTTTGGTCATAATACAATTTTATCTCCATGATTTTTATTTTTGAAGGAGAGGTGGTTAGCCTCTCCGTTACCTTTTAATAATTTACCTATATATCATTAACTGCGAAAGTAAATGTCATATTTCCCATTTTTGCTTCTTCGCACAGAAGAAGCATGGAATCTCGCTCTAGCAATACCACTTAACCAACATTCGCGTCCCAATTTGCTGATAGTCTCCTTTAGTGAAATCTTTCGACCATCATCAAGAGAATATTGGTAATCACCTAAATCAATTTCTTTGATATCATTATCATTATAGCCTATCTTTCGAAGATAAGCAATATCGTTTTTTGTAAGCTTCATATTTTTCGTCATTATAGAGGAGACTTGTGTTTCCCCTGATTAAACTTCATTTAAAAACCAAAAACAGACTCTGCTTTAACCTTTCCAGTCTTCTTCGTCAAGAGTTGAATCTTCAAGCAGTTCTCTTGCCATCCATACCATTCTCTCTCTGCTCTATAGGCTAATTCATCCTTTTCACTTCTCTCTTCTTCCTTGATTATTATGACGTAAGAAGTAGCTTTGTTAGCCCTCAACCAAGCAAGAACCCTGTTACAAATATTCGGCATGTAAGCAAGATATTGCTCATCATAGGTATCAACTGAATTACGCTTACCAACTAATCTCTGATGGAAAAAAGTCTCCAACTCCAAGTCATAGGCAGCATACTTCTTCAAGTATTTATAAAGCTGCACAAACTCCTTACATGGCTTGCGGAAAACGAGAAGAGAAACAAATAAATCTCTACCGGAGTAATACCCTTTTTGCATCTGAATCATACTCACGCTCTTATCACTCTCCAAAAGAATCACTGCTCTCTCCATTGCCTGATGGCATTCAAACATTTCTGCTTCTGTGCTATAACTCAGAAAGCGAGATACAGGCTGAGTGATTTTAACCACTCCTTTTGCCTTATTATTCTCATTTTTCAAAAAAGACTTGATGTCTTTGACGAGCTTACTAATATTCTGTTTCATAATCTATATGTATTTTGAAGTTCAACATTCTGTTAATTCACTCCGTCTCGGATATATCGGGTAACCAGATTCCTGTCTAGCCTTTTTTATGATTTCTCATTTCCTTCGATCCGAGATTTTTTTTAGAGATACATCGGTCTAAGCGAGTTCCTCTGAGCCTTTTTACGTGCAATATGGGATGGCGGTGTATTTAGGACAGTAAGCCAAGGAATTTGGCAGAAAGTTTTCTGGAAAGCCCAAATCTGTGATTTGTGGAAGGCTTCCGGAAAAGTTTGTGTCAAATAGCGGCTCTGCCTGGTCCTTGGTATCTGTCTGCGCCGCCATAACTTTGCAAAGTAAAAAGTTAGAGGGACTTACATAGAAATTCAGTCCATAAAAAAACGAGGTCGAAGAAGAAATGAGGATAACCTTTAGGTATAATAAAAGCTATGCCCTGGCATAGCTATAGAGTAATATAGTTATATAATGCCATAACTATATATGTGCGTATAGGCATAGGTATATACGTATATAAGAGCATAGGTATGCAATTCAATAAGTAAATAGATATAACGTGACATAATCAGATACTCATCGGAGATACCTCTTGCCCCGGTGAAGCTGAATGGTTCAGCCGGATGTTGCGACCGACGAGGGAGCAACAGAAAAATAACAAATATGTTACCCTGTTCGATTTTAACGTTCTTCCGCAGGCTGCCTCGACTTTTGTGCAGATTCCGCACAAAAAAGCCCCCGATGCGTCACGCACCAGAGGCTTCAAACTCTTTTGTATTTCTGCGCCACAAGGCTATGGCGACTTTTGTCTTATGGGGAATGATAAGCCCCAGCCTCATTTTATATTCTGTCTGCAGCAGCACGTATGCGGTTTGAAACCTCGCATAGTGCTCCGCGGAGCATAGTCTTCTCTTCTTCGGTGAAACCTCCCACTCTACCATTTCCATCGATGCCATCGAGTTTGTGATAAAGCCATGATGCTGACTTGCCGAAATATGTATGTGCTATCTCTCGCCACGAAATTAGCATCTGAATATCCTGGATGCGCTGCCTTACTGCACTATCCTTGTTCTGTTTAACTGTTGTTACTGCTATTTCCATAATCTTATGTTTTTATGCCCTCCCCAAAGGGAGAGCTGTTGTTAATACTTGGTGTAATACTCAGGCGGCTCAATCATCTCATCGAAAAGTTGTTGAGCATACCATAATAACTGCGGGTTGCCCCTGGGGAAAGACTTTTTATAATTTCTGATAGCTGCTATCAGCTCTTCCTCTTTGTCACTTACTAGAATTTTCTTCATATCATTATTCTTTTAAGACACTGCAAAGATACTACCAATTTTCGTATTTTCAAAATCACTACTACGAAAAAATGTATTATTAAGTAAGATTTAACATTTGGAAACAAAAAAGCTCCTTGTAAATCCGCTTTAATATTGCTCATACAGGCGTTGAGTCGTTGGTATGTTTTCTCTCCAGCGGACTTGACTCCATTACTCTTCTTTCCACATCAATAAAGGCTGTTCGTCTGTAACGACATTAGCCAAAGCAAGCAATTCTGTTTCCGACTTAGGAACAAACACTTTATTAAAAAGAAATACAACTCTAATTGTACCAGGAACAAAAGAGATTGGATTTTCAAAAGCATTACGTAATGCCTTCATCATCCACTCTTGTGTGATTTCCTTTCCGTTGACGTGGTAATATGGCTCTAGTCTCCAGCAATCAGCTAGTTCCTCAAAGCAATCAATCAACACTTTGTGTTTTTTCAACACAGCTATATTAAACCAACACCATCGGAAAGAATTGTCCTTGTTTCTGTATTTACACCTTTTGAAAAAAGGAATAAATTTGCCGTTTGCCAATTTAACGGCAATCACTCCGTCCACAATAACCTTTTCATTCATAATCTCGTCTGTTTAATTATCAAACACTTCAAAAGAAGCACATTCTTTTTCACCACAGTCCTCATAGACTCCACTATCGTATTGGTCTCTAGCGATGTTTTCTGCCTCTTCCTTACTATCGGCTTTAACGCTTACATTGAAAACTGTCACCACTCTAATTTCCACTTGATATTCCTTCTTCATATTATTTTCTTTTTTAAAACGCTAATGATTTCTATATTATTAAGTACAGAGGAGACTTACGTCTCCCCTGGATTCACGCTTTCTGTTAATAAACTCTCACATTGGATGTAGCAAGCGGCTTGTCTGTAAAACCTAGTTCCTTGCAATAAACATTGACGTTCACTCTAGAACCGGAGCCAAAGAATCTTCTGAGGTTTCCGTTTTCCAAGTCCTTACGAATTTTGCGATTTATCGCTTGTTTCAATCCTCTTTCTGTGGAGAATGAAATCTTACTATGGAAATTTAAAATTGTCCATGACTCTCCGTTACAATCGTAATAAAGATTACCTACCATAACTATATGTATTTAAAAGTTCAACATTCTGTTATTTCACACAATCTCGGACATATCGGGTATCCAGATTCCTGTCTAGCCTTTTTTATGATTTCTCATTTCCTTCGATCCGAGATTTTTTTTAGAGATACATCGGTCTAAGCGAGTTCCTCTGAGCCTTTTTACGTGCAATATGGGATGGCGGTGTATTTAGGACAGTAAGCCAAGGAATTTGGCAGAAAGTTTTCTGGAAAGCCCAAATCTGTGATTTGTGGAAGGCTTCCGGAAAAGTTTGTGTCAAATAGCGGCTCTGCCTGGTCCTTGGTATCTGTCTGCGCCGCCATAACTTTGCAAAGTAAAAAGTTAGAGGGACTTACATAGAAACGCAGTCCATAAAAAACGAGGTCGAAGAAGATATGAGGATAACCTTTAGGTATAATAAAAGCTATGCCCTGGCATAGTTATAGAGAAACATAGTTATATAAAAACATAACTAAATATGTATATATAGGCATAGGTACATAAGTATATACTTCTATAAGTGCATAGGTATGCCATACCATAAGTAAATAGATATATAGTGACATTATTAGATACCTATCGGAGATACCTCTTGCTCCGGTGAAGCTGAATGGTTCAGCCGGATGTTGCGACCGATGGTGGAGCAACAGAAAAAGAGGGAATAAATTTACTCCCTCTCATTAGTTATAATATTAAAATCTTTCATACACGAAACCAAGTTTCGCTTTATTCTTGGACACAGCGAACACTAAATCCATACGCTCGGCTGCTGTAGTTCAATGAATCTATGAAACTATTATGGAAGTACATAGAGTAAGTGTAACTAACACTGTACGGAGAAGAACTCCAATAAAAACCGAATCTACCGTCATCATATATGCAACTATTATCACACCTACGATCGCCAGCAGCCGGAAACCAGTTTTCTTCATAGGTACGTCCTAAATTGCTGTCATCCCAGGTAAACGTTGTGGTAGAGAAGTTAGAGTATTCTTCCTTGTTAGGTAATCTCCATCCTTCTGGACTTGGATCGAAGAGACTCTTACCATCACCGTCGGTAATATCATTCCACTTCTTGGAAATGTAATTGTTAGGCGAAATCCAATCAGGAATATTAGTAGGACCGTAAGTATAGAACACCTCTGGAGTCTGCATCGCCTTGGCAAAGGAAACATAACCCGATGTAACTGTAGTCTTACCGATAGTTTTACCATTGATATCATATCTATCGATATCCCCAGTAAATGGATCCTTTCGTCCGAACTGGTAGTAAAGACCGTAGGTCTTGTCACCATCAGAAGGAGTAGCCGAGGTAGCACCGAGGTTCCTGTCCATGAATCCTCCTATAAGCTTCGGCTCTTCAGTAATCCAGAGGTGCCAGCTCCAGAGATAAGCATCATTACCAGTCCCCTTCTTCTTTACACCAACAAGAACATTTCCTTTCTTTCCACCAACGGTTTTGACATAAAGCGGCTGATTGCCCTTACCCTCATAGGTATCACCAGGAACTACATCACCAGCAGCATTGCAGAAGTTGATGGCACGAGAATTAATATCCTGCCAGATAACCTCTGCTACCCATTCAGACTTCTTGTCGAGCACATTAGCGGCATCCCCTACATCCGGATTAGACCAGAAGATATTGATGTTGTTTACGACATCAATCTTGCCTACATTAGCATCGGTAGGGTCCAGGATGAGACAGTTAGCTGTAGGACAAAGCTGAGGTATGGAATTACCTGATAGTTCTCCCATAGAGTCCTGCTCGCTTGAACAGGAAGTGGCCAGCATCACTGATGCGAGAGCCACGTAAAGACATTTTTTCTTATTCATTACCATATACATATTATATATAAAATCTATGCAAAGGTACATCTATTTGATGTAATTATAGAAAAAGAAAAGTACTACCTTTTATTTTAACACTTTCAAGAGAAAAACAACCGTTTTAATGGCAAAAATCGCCTAAAAGTGTTAAAAACACGAGTAGATCATATAAAAAAAAGAGGAAGTATATCTACTCCCCCTCTTTAGTTATAATATTGAAATCTGTCAAATGCGAAAACAACGTCCGCTTTATTCTTGGACACAGCGAACACTAAACCCGTATATGCGACTATTGTCGTTGGACGGTGTCACTATATCATTTTCGAAGTACAATTGGCAACCCCACTTATCATCGTCACTGTACGGAGAAGAACTCCAATATAATCCGTAACCGTCTAAGTAGTCCATGCTGTCATTGATAAAACAACGACCGCCAGCAGCCGGAAACCAGTTTCCTTCATAGGTACGTCCTAAATTGCTGTCATCCCAGGTAAACGTTGTGGTAGAGAAGTTAGAGTATTCTTCTTTGCTAGGCAATCTCCATCCTTTTGGACTTGGATCGAAGAGTGATTTGCCGGCAGCGTCGGTAATATCATTCCACTTCTTGGAAGTGTAATTGTTAGGCGAAACCCAATCTGGAGGAAAAATATTTTCAGAATAGAACACCTCCGGAGTCTGCATTGCCTTGGCAAAAGTAACCTTATCGAAAGTAACGGTAGTTTTTCCTATAGAAGTACCATTGATATCATATCTATCGATATCCCCTGTGAATGGATCTTTTCGTCCGAACTGATAGTAAAGACCATGAGTCTTTGCACCATCAGAAGGAGTAGCCGACATAGCACCAAGGTTTCTGTCCATGAATCCACCAACAAGTTGCGGTTCTTCAGTAATCCAGAGGTGCCAGCTCCAGAGATAAGCATCATTACCAGCCCCCTTCTTCTTTACACCGACAACAACGTTGCCTTTCTTTCCACCAACAGCCTTGACATAAAGCGGCTGATTGCCCTTACCCTCATAGGTATCACCAGGAACTACATCACCAGCAGCATTGCAGAAGTTGATGGCACGAGAATTAATATCCTGCCAGATAACCTCTGCTACCCATTCAGACTTCTTGTCGAGCACATTAGCGGCATCCCCTACATCCGGATTAGACCAGAAGATATTGATGTTGTTTACGACATCAATCTTGCCTACATTAGCACCGGTTGGGTCCAGGATGAGACAGTTGGCAGTAGGTGGAACCAAAGAAATCCGTTTTCCGTTTTTATCCTGTCCAGCCCCAGAAGTAAAGTCAAAAGTAAAATCATACCGCTTACCCATCTGCCAGTCGGTATCGATAGCAATATACGCCCAGTCATCATACATTATCTTGTTACCGTTCTTTGCCTTAATGAGCAAAGCAAAGTAAGTACCATCAATAGCCTTATCCTTTGGCTGCATCTTCTGTGGAATGAGCATGAAAGGCACATTGGAAACATCAAGAGAAGACAGTTCCGGTCCTAACGTAACAGGAGTGCTCCAAGTGATTTCATAATCCGCCTTATCTTCAGTTGTTATCCAGGAAGCATCATTCCCATCCCCATCGCAGGATGGAAATGTGAAAGTGCCCTTGTTTTTGATGTTGCCGATTTTTACTCCTGATACCTCTATGGTATAATTAGTATTCTCGTTCTTGGCAGCAACGGTTATCTCAGAAAGAGCATGCTTGAATGTAATGTCCATCCCATCAGTACCATTTCCTTTCAAGTTTCCCTTGGCATAGGCATAGATGAAATCCTTCTGTTCTGCAGCAGAGGCACAAGGAGAGAAGTTTGTGAACTTCTGGGAAGAACTTGTAATCTCGTAAGAACCAGAAGCACCAGGAGCGTCCGGTGCATAGGCATAGAAATACAAGTCCCCCTTGTTGGGCCAGAAGAAGTTACCATCATCGGTACTCCATTCTCCGGCAGCCTTGGTGTAAGTTACATTCTCCATATAGTTAGCCAAGTCATTCTGAAAGGCCGTGACCTTGAAAGAGCCAAAATTTGCCAATCCTGTCTCAACGGCACGAGAGGAAGGTGATCCTGTTATATGAGGATGAAGATGTATGGAACTGTCTGAAAGTCCGCCCATCACCGTCCGCTCCTCTGAGCAGGAAGAGGCAACCATTAAGGCTGCCACTCCTGCAAGATAAAGAAAACGAAGCTTTTTCATTTCAAGTAAATTTATTAATAAGTTATTACTATTCTCCCTCTCCACAGGAGACTTTTAAAATCTTATAGAAGTCACGGAGATAGAAGCTGCACAGACAAGGAACAGCGTCATGTACCGTTGAAGAGAAAGAGATAAAGAGACGGAACGTTCTGTCGCCAATAGAGAAATCCGTCATAGGGTTCTCGATAGAAGGAATCGTCTTGAAGTAAACACAGCTGAAGAGTTTACTGAATTTCACCATATCGGCATTTCCGGGATAATTCTTTGGAGAGAAGGTCTGTCCTTCCTTGATTCCCTTTCTTCTTATCAGTTCGACAATATTCCGGAGAATAGAACAAGCCTTCTCAACATCAGCTTTCTGATAGCCCAGGTCGCTGATTTCATCCGGTGTATAACCAAAAATCACATTATTCATAATTACAAACTTTAATCATTATAATTAGTTACTCTTGCACAGAATCAGGTTGAATCTCCTCAATACTCTTTTTCCACCACAGGTAAAGCTGTTTTTTGAGAAAGGTCTTCAGAAGAATGATAACCATAACAAAGGTAACAGTCATGACAGCCCATGTAGTCTTCGGATTCCCCTGCTGCATTCCTAACACAAAAAGAGAAACAAATATAATGGCAATACCATAAAGTGAGAGAGAAACAGAAAAGAGAATGATCCACATTCTTTGCTCAACCTTCATCAGTAAGGACGTAATCCTAGACTTTTTGCCATTCTTGTCGGAAATAATCCTCAGTCTATCCTTGTTGACAGCCTTCTGCTTTGCCCAAAGAAATGTCTGAAAGGCAAGCATAAGACAGGCCAAAAAACAGATGACAGTACCGACAGCAGTATGCACGGTATCCAGCTTGATGAAGTTCTGAGGCAGGAAACACAGGCAAATGCAGGGCATTGCAATGAAGGCATAGAGCATCATTTCTGAAAAATGTTCGATTTGCTTTACCAAGCAATCGATATACTCATTGGTATATATTGTAATTTCATTATTCATAACTCATATCATTTTAATCGTTATTGTATTTGGCCGTAAAAGGATTCTTGCCTTCCAGCAGCAGATTAAGGCATTCCCTTGCCTTGTCATTGACAACAAGAAGAGGAAGCTTGGCAATCTCTTCCTGTACCATTTGTGCTGCCTGGAATTTGGTTATACCATGTAACTTTGAAATGCAGAATATCATTTCTCTCAGTTTTGCCTTGTTTATTTCTTCAACTAGAGCAGTCTTCTTAACTTCACCCATTTTCAATGTTCCTTGATCATCTTTGGCAACGATAATCTTAACGGAATCAGAAAGGCAATCATATAAGAATAAAAGGTATTCCCCAAAGTAATATATGGTATTACCATATTTATCCTTGAAACAACCAACATACTTGTTGTTTGGAAGGATTTGCTTGATAATGGAGTTTTCCTTCACAAGCGTGAGTTCTTTCTTTAGCTTATCAATTCTCTCATTCCTGGTAAAGATTTCCTGTTGCAGATTCTTGCAGACACTTTTGAGTATAGGATCAGAGTTCTTGACGACATCTTTGATATCCTCAGACAGTTTCTTGGTGCGAATCGATAGGAGATATATCAGAACTGCCATTGAGAGAACTATTAGAACCACGTAAGAAGCAACAACCGCAAAGGGCTGCGAGATATCTGTAAAGCCTAACAGCCATTTACCAAGATACCAAGAAAGAGCGATGCAAGACAGTTGAAGCAAGACGAAAGCCAGAAAATGACCTGCAAGGGTATTAGCCGGCCAGAACAGCTGTTCTGTCTTCTTCTGCAAGCCTTCCAGTTCCTTGGTGTATGTCTTGACCTGTTTACGCATAAAAAATATATACTCTATGTAATAGGTAAATATCAGACCTACAAGAGAAACAGCTGCTAAGCCAAAACAGCATTTGACGATAGTCATACTGGCATATTCCGGCAGTCCCCATATTCCATCACTCAACCATGTAATGAACGCAAAAAAGAATACCAGAAAAAGACAAATGATCAGACTGCCAGCAAGAGAGTAAGAAAAGCCTTTGATGAAGTCCGTTCTATTCATAATACATATATATTAATTGTTATCGTTATTGTTATAATTAAATTTCATAAGAACCTGAGTGAATCTGTTCTTCTCCTTGTCAAAGCCTGTAGAGACAAATGTCTTGGGTTTCGAATCGAATGACTCCAGGGCATAGTCAAGGAGATCAAAATCCATTGTGTCGTAGAATCGAACACAGTAAGTTGCAGTACCGAGCAGTTTATCTATGGTAAACTGCAGAGAGTCGAATCCTGAAGCAACAAGAATATTCCGTATCACTTTAGAATATGCCATGGAGTCTCCGGTATATATTCTCTTGCCCGATTTCTCTAGTTTATCAACTTCTTCTCTGGTAATGGGAACACCATCGCTATCAATGCTGTGAGATTGAGTTCTGGTTTCAATGAAAGCCCCGGAAAGAACACACTCTTCTGCTATTCTCCTGGCCTCTTCCCTATCTCCGGCAAGAACATATACGTTTGTCTCCCGAAAGACCGGAACCGTGAATAATAAATGCTTCTTTTTCATGTTTATTGCTTATTAGTATAACATCAAATATATGCGTCTAACTTCCCAAGACCTCCTTAAGATTGTATTGTAAAGGAGTCAAATTAACCTTACCCATGAAGTATGTAAGGGAATATTCGCCCTTTTTCATCCACAGCGGTAACACCTTCCCTTCCTCTATCTTGGAAGTGATGAAGTCCGCCAAACAGGAAGTGACCACCTCCTTCATTTCATCAAAGGAAGAAGCAGAGAACAGAACCTTGCCAAGTTCCTTGTTATCTACCATTCCACTAAAACCATAACCATTGCGGTCAACGGTAACTACTATCTTATGCATATCAATTCAAATTAAAGGAGCGGATGGAAACCAAGTCCACCCAGCTCCAGAGAGTTATATGAAAAATGAACCAACTAAGTCAATCTAAGCTTCCTCGACCTCAATTACCTTGAAGATTCGAGTGACCTTTTCTTTCTTTACAGTATTCACCTGCTTATGTCTTTCCTCTTGCTTTTTCTCTTGAATGTGAAATTTCACATTATCAACAGGAAGGACAACGTAATCTTCACCTTGAATGAAGATAGGTTTCATTGTCTCGGAAGCACAATATTTACAAGAGAACATATCATCACTATAATCACAAAATATAATGTCATGCAAAACATCCTTATCAGAAAGAGGGGTATCATAATGAAACAAATGTTTAACTTGCTCTACGAGACTCTCTACAGGATTGTCACAGTAGGGCCAGTCACCTTCCAAGACGGCTACCCATTCATTGTAAATCTTATCAAGATCAAGATTAGTAAGGAGAATTGGACTACCAGGGGAAGGAAGGCAAGGCAACTCAACGTCAATTGTCGCACCCAAATATTTGGCATTGTCGCCGATATAATACATATTTTTAATATTGATACAGTAATAAAACTGCATTGGCAAAAGCTTAACCTTAATCATATTAATAGAATTTTATATTGTTATCTAAAAGTTTTTTTATTATGAAACTAATTCCATATTCTTCTGTCGAATTTCCCGAAAAAGAAAGATAGTCAATTATCTAGGGAGATTTAAATACATTGCAGTCTGTCCCAAGAATTTCGGAGTTCCTTACCAACACCTTCTTCAATCTGTACCACTTTGGGAAGAGTTTCTTGGTACCAGCATCAACACTTCTGCATTTGGAGTACATAAGAGGTATCAGTTCCACTCCATCCATAATATATTTGATGCAAGCCTTGGAAACATCGGAACTGTTAAGCAGACAGAAACGAAATGTAAACCGAGGATTATTCCTTGCAAGAAGCCAGAAGACGTGCAGCTTCAAAAACCACATGTAGGCTCCAGATACTTGAATGGATCCTGACTCTAAAAAGGACAATCCATCAGGTCTGAAAGGCATAGTAACCAAGGCATAGTTGTACAAGTACTTCAAATCCTTGAACCTTGTTTTATTGCCCTGAACCGTCTTTTTAAAGAGGAAGAAGAAGTTGCTGTTGTTCTTACTCCATCTGTCCAGGAAGACTTTCAAGGCTTCCATTTTAACATTACACATAGGCCTACATCTTAACTGGAACATCTACACCTTGCCAGTTATCCACATCCGGTTTCATTCCGGAAGCATTGATGGCGTTAGGAACCGGAAGTTCCTTCAGTACAATCTCAACATTATATGGGTCTGCAGCATTCAAAATCTGTTCCGTGACATCGTAGTCAAAGGAAAACTTCTCTCCGTTGCAAAGAGTCGTATAAATGGTGAGAATATTCTTCACTGAAGTATCATCTACCCTTCCAAAGCAAGTCATTGAACCACAGACGGTAGCTTGGTCTACATCAAGGCTGGCAGCAAAAGGAACCATAACGGCTTCCGTGCTCTTTTTCCCACTCCAGGCATAGATTCCGGAAGATAGTCCGGAAATTGAAGCAGCAATACCCGAAGCAACCTTTGTAGGATTCAACACCTTATTAATTATTATATGATAGGTGCAGTTTTCCTTTTTGGGAGCAAACGTTCTATATATTTCCGTTTTCTCATCATCAGGAGAGTCAACGTAGATTTTCTCATCAGATCTGGCGATATAAAGATATTCCGGTTCAGAAAGGAAACGCTGGCTACCTATATTTCTACTTACAGAAAGATCAGAAACTCTCAAACCCAGCTTGTCTATGACAGTTGCCTCGCATGTTGTTATAAGGAGAGAGTCACGGTTATTGGTATTCTTCACGATGATGTTACGCACGTCAGAGTTGAATGTAATTGCATCATACCCCACTCTGGCAGAAATATTACACCTACCCTTCTCGTTACCTGCAAATTCCCTTTTAAGAACATTCTTGTCCGGGATGTCAGGAAAAAGATAGAGAAACATCGAAGCAGGACTTTCCTCATAGACTTCTTCCCAAGTAAAGTAAACGATAAGTTCGTTGGGATGACTGTGGTCATAGCAAAGCTTGTCCTGCTCACAGGAAGAGAGGACCCAGCAAAGCAAAGCAGAGAAAACGGCAAGCGAAGTAATACGTCTTGCCCACACAAATTTACGATATGTTGTCATTGCATTCAAAGTTTATTGATGTTGTTTTTTCCAAGTAGGCAGGAAAAGGAAACCTCCAGCTTGATGGGACCGAAATAATTCCTTTGTCGGGTGTATTGCCATACATAGTGGTTCCTGTCCTGAATATAAGACTTGCATTTACCTCCTCTGTATCCTAGACCAATAGCTAAATCCAGATTGAGTCTTTTGTCAACAGGCAAGGAATATCCATATTCTATACCGGCAGCATACGTGAAATCAGACATCTGCCCTCTCTTACCCCTAGAATTATAGTCATACATATAGCCTTGCGTGAAGACCCCGACGTGGTGTCCAGAGAGAGGATTGAATTTCGATGCATATCCAAGGTACTTGCGCAGTTCGATTTCGCCGCCGTAGGATCTCCATTTACGATAGTTCGATTCGGTATAGGTGCTGGTCTTCCACCATGTGTACCAGTAAGTAGCTCCCAAGGAGTAACCTTTACCCATATATCTTTCGATACCTATGTTGGGAACAAGCATTACATCGTTGACAACATTTGTTTTGAGTATTGTCCGTGGAAACGTTACGTTCTTGTTAAGGCAACTGGAATCCTTGCTGACCTTTATATCATAAAAATCCGTTTGCGCATATCCTGCATTACCCAGGCTAATGGCAGCACAGAATGCTAGTAAATACTTTTTCACCTTCTTAAATATCATTTATATTATACTTTACGATTATATTTCTATATACCACTGCAAAAGTACATAAAAAAACAGTAAGAGCCAAACAAATCAGTTAAAACCTTTTATTTTAACACTTTCAAAACCTTTCGAGAGCAAAGAAACAAAAGCTAACAAACCAAAATAAATATTAATATTAAGTTAAATATAATAATATTCTTCATTTTAAGCTATGATAGTGTTAAAATAAAAAGTAGTGTTTTTGTAATTCATTTATTTCCGAAAAAAGCCGTTACTTTGCAGTAGAATAAGAAATTAAACTTCATCACTATGGCAAAAAAGAAAATGTCCGAGGGACTTGAAAATGCCCTTAAAAAACTGGTTGATAGTCTTGTCGAGCGCATGGAAGATGCATCGAAGAGTCTGGAATGGAATAAACCTTGGATTCAGACCGGCGCAGGTTTCGGTCTTCCAAGAAACATCAGCGGTTCCCCTTATATGGGAATGAACGCTTTCCTTCTGAGTCTGCATACAGCAGAGAATGGTTATAAGATGCCAATCTATATGACTCACAAACAGGCAAAAAAAGAAAAAGTACATATACTTCCTGGTTCCAAAAGCATTCCAGTCTTCAAATGGGGAATGACCGTTAGAGACAAGGCAGGAAAGCTTGTTCCGGAAGAAGAATTTCGTCAGATGAGTGAGGAAAAGCAGAAGGAATATACGGTCATTCCTTATCTGAGACACTTCAACGAGTTTAACATAGACCAGACGAACTTCAAGGAGAAGTACCCGGATAAATACGAGAAACTTCTTTCAAACTTTGTTGATCCTGACAGAAACAAAGCAGATATCAATGGCATGTATAACAATGAAGCCCTTAATAAGGTCATCGAGGAAAAGGACGGATGGATCTGCCCTATCGTACTTGACCCGGCAAGGGGAGCAGCCTATAGTCCCTTAGACAATTACATTCATTTTCCGCCGAAGGGAAACTATCGTATTCACGAGGGCAATGCCGAGGAGACTTTCAAGGACGGACAGAGTTATTATTCAACCGCCCTTCATGAAATGGCTCACTCTACCGGTCACGAGTCTGTCCTGAAAAGAGACGGCATCGTCAAGTTTGACGGTTTCGGCAGTCCTACCTATGCAAAGGAAGAGCTTGTTGCAGAGCTGACAGCAGCAATGGTATCAAGCACTCTTGGCTTCGATAAGCGCATTACCGAGAATAGTGCAGCTTATCTGAAAGGCTGGGCCGCTGCCCTTCGAAAGGAGCCTAAATACATCATTTCTGTCATGAGCGATGTCAACAAGGCCTCACGAATCGAATTGGAGCATATTGACAAGCAGCGCAAGGCACTGGGACAGAAATCCCTTCTTGAAGGAACGCTCGACGGCCTTGACGAGAAAGTAGATAACGAGAAACAGTTTGAAACCATCCAGAATGGCGAAACTGAAAAAGAACAAAACAACAACATAATGGACAAAAAGATATTTTATTCCAATCTCAATGCCAACTCAGATATAGAGTTAAAGGAAGATCCACAGCAGCTTGTTACCCTCTACGAGAATGGTGACAAGCAGGGCCTTTTTGATGCATTGAAACAAGCACAGAAAGAAGCAGGAGCCTATTGGGACCTCGCTACTCTTCAAAGTACAACCGGAGAAAATGCAGAGATCATCGCAGAAGATGAGAAGCATATTGCAGTGAAGTACCCGGAGTTTACCGACACATTCTTCATGTTCGAGAAGGTCACTGAGCAGCAGATTCTTGATAAGATTCAGCAGCAGGGACTTTCTGAGGATGACAGTGAAATAGCTCATCAAATTGGCAACGAGGCTGTCAAGAAGCAGTTTGACGGTATGCGAAGCTATACCCTTGAAATGCCAAACGGCACAGTTCTAGGCGTAGATTACGACCCTAGCACCAATGAAATGCTGGCTGGAGGCATAACCAACGCAGGTTTGGCACCAGAGCACCGTTCAGACTACGACCATTCCATCACCCTTGATGAGAATCTTCAAAATTTCTCCGAAGAACTCATGTCTATGGAAGAATACCAGGTGCAGGAGGAAGACATCGAGGAGAAAGTTTCTGAAAGCCAAGAAGAGACTCAGGAAGACGTGCAGGATATTGACAAAAAAGAACTTATTGCCAAGGAATGGCCTATGTTTGACAATAAGCTTGAAATGCCTTCCGGTGATGTCCTTACTGTCAACTATAATAAGGAAAAGGATACTCTAGACGTGCTTATTACCAATGCAGAAGGTAAGCAGGAAGTATATAGCACTAGCTACGACCATGACCATACAATTCAAGAGAATCAAGGTTATGTATGGGAAGAATTGTCAAACAAGAGGCAGTATCAGGAGAAAGAGTCAGAAAAGGAAGTACAGGCTCAGTCTGTTGATCCTAAGGATGAGAAGAAATATTATTCTTCATTTGCATTCATGCAGGATCAAGAAGATACTGAGCAATTTGACAAACTCCAGGAAGAAGGTAAATATGACGAAATACTTAATCTCGCTTCCGAGTACGACCAGGAGCAGGAAATAGAACTCGAATATGTCAGCAAGTCTTCTTCTCCTCATCCTGGTGATGACCTTCTTGCAGAGAATGAAGACTATGCTGTAGTTTACAATAACCGTGTTGGTGGAACATACGATCTGTTGAAAAAATACAGTGAGAACGAACTCCGCGAGGAAATCGAGCGTCTTGGCGGTATCGGTTCAAATCCTAGTGATGCTGTCAAGGAGATAGCTTATAATATGACAGCTGACGAGTTTGCCGCTATCCAGAAAGAACCCGTATTTGAAATGCCGAATGGTGAAATTCTGCACTTCCAGTACAACAAGGAGACTGACAAGATAGAAGTGGGTACTGCCACCAACAACGGCCTTGCTGTATCCGATACTTTCATGTTCGAAAGAGACAAGAGTGTAGAAGCCAACCTGGCGAATGTCTATGAGGAAATGTCACAGTGGGAGCAGTATCGTGAACAGGAGCCAGAAGAGGAACAATCCTTGGAAGAAGAGAAGGATATAAAAGCTGAAAACACCGCAAGCATCTCGCAGGGACGAGCTGCTGCTTCGGAAAGATCAAATGACGAGAGTTACTGTTACTCTTTTGCCCGATTTGAGTCTTCTGAGCGTACCAAGGCATTTGATCGTTACCGTGAAAGCGGTGACCATGAAGCACTGCTTCATCTGGCAGAAATTATGGATGTGAGCAACCTCATTGAATTGAACAAAGTGAGAAAGAAAGCACCAAAGACTTCTGACGACAAGGTTCTTGTAGAAAACAGTTCCTACGCTGTAACCTATAATCAGCAGAATAATACATACGATCTTTTGCGCAAGATTGAAAAGAAAGAGGTTCTGGAACTGATTGATGGCATCCTTTCCAACGACGAAATCAAAGCTTCTTCAGATGACGTACAGAAGTTGGCTTACGAGGATGCAGCTCAGCAGATCGCAGATTCAGAGAAATCAAATGTCCTGACAATGCCAAATGGAGAAAAACTTGATTTCCAGTACAGCGAAGAAAGAAATCAGGTTGATGTCGGAAAGATGACTCCTAAAGGTATGGACGTACAGTATATATTTGATTATGATATTTCAAGAAGTCCTCAACGCAATATTTCAACCATTCAAGATGAACTTTCTCATTATGATGAGTTCAGATTATTGAGCGAAGAAGAAGTTGAGCAGAGAGAAATGACAGGAATCAGATGGCGACTTTATAAAAGCAAGCTCGAAATGCCTTCCGGTGATGTCCTCACGCCGGAATACGACCAGAAGAAGGACACCCTTAATGTTGCATATACAACCGAGGATGGAAAGCCGGAAATCTTCAGTACCAAGTACCGTCACGAAGTTAGTGCTATAGAGAATGAAAACGTCCTTTGGGAGAAATTTGCCGGAATGAAGCAATACCAGGCCAAGCAGGAGGAAAAGCCCTCTAAGGATGGTCAGAAAGCCGAGGTTCCTCACGAGGATAGCCTCAGTGATACCAATGTCGTAGCCGAGGCAAAGCATATCGCCGCCACCGGAGTACCTATTGATAAGGCCGAGAAGATGGCAAAGGAGAAGTTCGAAGATATAAATCACGAGAATATGCATAAGGAAGAAGAAAGAAAGTCTGCCGAGCAGGAAAAGAAGGAAGCTCAGCAGAAGGAGCAGCAAAAGAAAGAAGAAGAGCAGAATAAGGAGAATAAGAACAGCAATGTTGTCAGTTCTCACGTCGCCCTCCTGCTTGCCGCCCTCGTTTCTTCCAAGAACAACAACGGAGTATGGTTGAATCCAGGTTTCCGCAAGGATGCCCAGTTCCTGTTTGGCAACTCTCCTATTACTGGTTATAACGCCTTGATGATGAACCTTCATAGCGAGCAGAATGGCTATCGCAGCAGCATCTACACCCAATATAATCCAGCAAAAGATAATGGGATGCCTATAAAAGAAGGAGAAAAGGCATTCTATCTTAGTTGGACCAATTGGAGATATGTAAAGGGAGCTGAGGACAAGCAGGGTATTTCCCCAAAGGAGTACCATGCCCTTGATTCAAAGGAAAAGAAGATGTACCAGCCACGTTCTGAGCGTAAGGTTATGAACGTGTGGAATATCGACCAGACCACATTTGCCGGCAAGGACTATGATGCTTATGTGAAGGTGATCAAGGAAAACGGAGACCAGGTGGAATCCCTCAACAACATTAAGGAAGAGAATATTGCACGAGCATATTCCGAAGTGGTGAAAAAGCATCCGGATTTTGTTGTTTTGCAGCTGGAAGACGATGTTTTCAAGGCATACAAGAAGGGAGCAGAGAAGATTTCCAAGGTTACCGGAATACCAATGACCAAGGTAGATTACCTGGGCAAGAAGGTAAACAGCGTGGAGATTAGCAAGGATAAGCTCGACGGCTATCTGAGTAAAATCGTCAATTCCGGCAATCAGGTAGTTATCTGTGACAAGCCAGAATCACCAAGACTCATCAAGACTCTGACGAAACCGGAAGAAGTCTTGCAGAAAGCCAATTCCCTGGCAAAATCAGTAGCCAAGACTGAAGGACTGGATTATGATCGAGAAATGGTCGTGCGAGATGCACAGTATCTTCCTGGTGAAAAGAAGATCGTTGTCAGCGGAATGAGTGACCCAGGTATGGACGCTCGTAGTTCAGCCATTGCCAAGGCAAACGACATTTACCGAGTACTGGCAGCGATGACAGGAACCTCAGACCGTTTAGACCGAGGTGGACACGTCAACCTCACTCCTATCGATGATGTAAAGTACGAAAAACTTGTGAGGGAGTTGACCGCAGGTGTGTTTATGGCACGCCAAGGCTTACCGGCAACCTTCAGCAAGGAAAGTATGGAGCTTGTTCCATACTGGGAGAGAGAAATCAAAGAATCTCCTCGTATGGTGAGCATCATTGAAAAGGACGTGAACAATGCCGTAGAAGTTCTGGACAGACTTGAAAAGAACATCAAGCCAGACTACAAGAAAATAGTAGGTATGAAGGCTGAGAAGCAGATGCTCAACAAGTCAGACTATACCATCATCAAGAAGATTAACGAGTTTCCAAATATTGACACAAAGGAGATCGTCGTGGTGAAGGATACCGTCAACAAGAAGGCATCAGTTATTCTTCCGCAGGGAGCCTCTCTGGAAAAAGACAACGAAGTACCAGGAATGCGCAAGGATAGAATCAAGAACGCTCTCAGCAAGGAAGGCTTTGAGGTTGAGAAGTTCTATAATGCAGGTGGTCGCCTTGGCTTGAAACAGCCAAATAACTATTTCGCTGATAAGGAAATATCCGTAGTCCGTCTTCACCAATATGAATTGGTTAGCAATGAGAAGGTTGACCTCTCTGACCTCAAGAAAGAGGTGAAGTTCAAGATCAAGGATTTCCAGGTGTTACCAGACAAGGAGCAGGGCAGATACTTCTTTCATATCCAGGCAGAAGGCGAGAAGGCTTTCGACATCGTGCCAGAAAAGAAATATGTCAATTCCTTCTTTAAGGCAATCAAATCCCCAGATCCCGAGGATAAGAGCAAGATGATAAAGGCTCTGTCTGAACAGTTCTACAAGTTAGGTAAAGCCCATCCGGAAATGACCGAAGACCTGGTAAGCCCACGAAAGGTTGATGTTGACATGAGCAGAATCAGTTCTTCCCATATCTACAAGAGCCAGGAGGATCCTAAAATCAAGTATATCAAGGCGGTTATCGATGGACAGGAACATGTAAAGGTAATCCCTGCTGACCAATACAACAAGCTGTTTGCAGCAGAGGATAAGCCAGCATACGCCAAGGCTCTGGCTGCGGTGACGTTCGAGTCACTCTTGAAGAAAGGCAATACAGAAAGTGTTGACAACTCTCAGAAAGATACGAACGAAAAAAACGTGTCCAAAGCGACACCCATCGAGCAGTCCGCAGTGAATAAGACTGTTGGACAGCAAGAAGATAACGAACATCATCAATCTATGAAGTTCGGTCGTAGATAAATATTCTGTAACATAAGGGTAGGAGAAGCACTCTCCTACCCTTAAAAAGAAAAAACAATGAATCAAGACAAACAAAAGTTCATCGACAAATACAAGGAAATTGCCATTCAGCAGCAGCTAAAGTATGGCATTCCTGCTTCCATCACGCTCGCCCAAGCCATTTTGGAGAGCAGTTATGGAACGTCGAAACAGGCGAAAGAATGCAAGAATTTCTTTGGTGTTAAAAAAGGAGAAAGTTGGAAAGGAGATACAGAAGACTATCTTGATGATCATTCCAAAGCTGAACCTTTTCGCAAATATTCAAACCCAGAACAAAGTTTTGAAGATCATTCTAAGATATTAACAACAAATAATGGAAAAGTTGCAAAAGCCTGTAAGGGCTTCTCCGCAACAGATTATCAAGGCTGGGCGCATGCAATTGCTTATAGTGGCTATTGTAATTTAAAAGGTAGCGCAACTTATGAACAAAACCTTCTAGGTGAAATTAGTGATTATAATCTCCATGCCATTGACCTAGAAGCAGAAAATCGCAGAAAGAATGGAGAGGTCGTCAAACAGACAGACAATCGGCACGTCCTTCAGCCAATGTCCGGTAACTTTGCCATGCCAATAGATTTTTCAAAGAATATTGAAGTATCAAGTGAATTTGGTATGCGCAAACATCCTACCAAGGGCAAGATGATGAATCATAATGGAGTGGATATATCTACCAAGGGTCAACATCTTCCAGTCTTTGCAACAGAAGACAAAGGTAAGGTCGTAAAAGTAGGCTATCAAAAAGGAGGTGCCGGAAACTATGTCACGGTGGAATATAACCGCCCAGACGGAAATAAATTTCAAACAACATACATGCACCTCAGTGAGGTAAATGTCAAGGAAGATGATATTGTTAATGCAAACCAGCAACTTGGAGTAACAGGTTCAACAGGAGGCAGTACTGGTGTACACCTTCACTTCGAGGTTCGTGAGTTTGATGGAAAATCATTCAAGGCAGTTTCCCCGGTCAACTATCTTGCAGAGCTGCAGCTTCGTTCCGGCGAGCCATGTACTTTGGAAAAAGGCGGTAAAGATTATCTTGCCGAAGCCCGTAGTAATATGGTCATCGGACAAAGTCCTACTCCGGAGAGCAATCTCCTGGCAGACAAGACAAACTCCAATGACCCAACCAAATGGTTGGCAAAGCTGATGGAGCAAAATGGAGAAATGCCCGGTGATAAACAGGATATGATTTCTTCTCTTATAAGTATGTATTTTACAAAAGCTTTATGCCTTGTGGCAGGTTTGACAAGAAGTGAAATAGAAGAAAATCTCAAAAAAGAGCAAGAACAGCAGCAAGTTGCCGAAAACTCTTCACAGACCACGGCAAAGAAAGATGAAACCGTTAACGCAAAAGATATGAAGCAGACGGCAAGTAATTATTTTGAGGCAGAGATGCAGCAAGACAACCTGGGTCAAAACCAAGGTCGTAGAATCGGATAAATTAATTTTAATATATTGAATTATGATTAAATGTAATGTCACTTTATGCGGAAAGATTTTCATTTCCGCACAGGAAAAGACCTCTAAGGACGGTCAGAAGTTTTTGAGTTTTGGTGTATCCATCCCTATGAAGGGAAAGGATGAAAGCGTAACAGAGCTTCGCATCAACGTATCAACGCAAGGAACCCAGGCAGAAGCCGGCAACTATATTTCCGGTCGCAGAGTCACGGTAGTCGGTGTCATGTATGTCAAGAAGATTGAGAACAACGTCTATTACAATCTTCGTGCTACTTCTCCTATTCAGTTCAACGAGACTACTGATCCGGACAATCTCAGTGGTTCCATTGAGTTTACCGGTAAGATCGGTCCAAAAGGAGTCAAGGATCTCAAAAGTAAGAAAGGTAACGATTTCCAGGTCTTCGATGCCTTCACCCATGACTCGGAGGGCGAGAAGCAGGGCTTCTATTGGGTACACTTCACCAATTTCTCCCCTATCCATGAAGATTTCTTCAAGGCAGGAGAATATGTTGAAGTAAACGGTGAAATTGAACTGGACGTTTTTCGTAGCGAGGCAAGAATTAACTGTCGAGCAATAAACATCAAGAAGCATGAGTTTGCACAAACAGACAATGGTGCTCAGCAGCAAGGTCAGGTATAGCATCCTGCACGGTTTGTTTACTGTAGTCATAGTCTTCCTTGGGGGCATTATGGCTACATACATTATGCTATCTAGAAAACATTAATAACGGAGAGTGCCTATCTGCACTCTCCTTTTAAAATAATAAGAGTATGGCAAATGACAATATGAATGTGGTAGATAGAATCCGTTCCGGCTGGGGGCGATTTTTCAGCAGAGAAAACGGACGTGCCACAGAAACAAAATACATACCAAAAAGTCGCTTCTTCTCTCCATCAGATCTAAAAGAGTTGGAGAAAAAGGAAGGGCTGAATCCTATGGAGAAAAGAGCTTTGGAATATGGAAAGATTGCGGCTATGCAATCCAACCGTTCCAATATCGAGTATGTACCAGTCTTATTTGACGGAACAACGCTTATTGCATGGAATGATGGAGAGAAAAGCCCTCTTGCAGACTTTCGTGCAAAAATGATGAATGACGAGCTTAAGAGAGAGGGTTATCAGCTTTCAAAAGAACTTGAACAGTCTATATTGGAAGAACAGGGTAAAGCTCTAGTTGACAAGCTTTTCATACGAGAAGGTGAAGAATATATCAAAGTTGATTCCTATTCAGGCGACAAAGAGCCTTCACTGTCTTTTACATCATATAATATAGATACAATGGAATCTGTCAATATCCCTTATGATGTGCGTCTTTTTCAGGAAATGTTGGGACGCGAAGAGATGAAAGAGGCAGAAACCTATAATATTCTTGATTTTGATAAGAAATTGCAAACATTACGTGAATCACAGAATCTCCTGCAAGATACCGTTAAATTCATCGAGGAAAGCAAAATATACAAGGGCAAACTGGATATCAGCGAAGGTCATGAGTATTCCAGTCTAGGTGATTACAGTTCCCATTCCTGGAGTTATGGTGCAGGAAATATTGAATTTTATGGTTACTTCGAAGATGACGGTGATGCCATTCAGACAAAGGTTATCGATTCAAAGTCTGCATACCACTACCGTGAGCTATTAAGAGAAGTATCTGATGCTGTTCAAAGAGAAAAAGTTCGGAATGATGTCAATGCAATGAAGCAGGCTTTGGGAAAAGAACCAATTCAGGGAGACCATCAGATAGCATATCTTATCTCTCAGAAAGACAACCTCTTAAAAGAACTCCTTGAAGCAATGGATACAACATCTTCAAAGGCACAAGGACTATCAAATACCGAGTTGGAACATCGTAAAGATGAAGCTGCTTTTCTCAAACTCAACAAGGCTCTCAACGCCGTAACTGGGAGTTACGACAAAAGCGAGAAGGTGCTGGAAGACTATGAGAAGTCCAATGACATTCACGACAGCGACATTAGTAATATGGCAAAAAGAATGAATAGTGTAGCGAAATATATCGATACACTAAAGGATACACGTATCCCTATGTCGGGTGACTTCCAGGAACATTTACCTAATTACCATCATCTGAGAGAACTCTACAGTAAGTTTGAGAGTAGTGAAGAAGAGCTACATGGGTATTCACATTCCGTAGGTGCAGGAGAAGGAGAATATGAGCGACTGAAGGTTAACTATAAAAATGCCTCAGATACTTTCAAAAAAGAGTTGACCAATATTCTTGACTATTATGAGAATCTGATGAATCTTAATGGCGAGACCATACATAAAAATGTTCAAGGACTTGAATACTATGACAAGAGAAGCTTAAAGAATTATATCTTGAAAGAAGTCACCGAGAAATTTGTTATAGGCTTCGAAGGTGATGAAATAACAAGAGTCAACGATCTTGAAATCCATGGTTCACGAGGTCGTGGTACAGCTCGCCCAGATAGTGATTTAGATGTTGTTGTAGAGTATGAAGGCTCACTAAGAGAAGACGATGCTTTCAACTTCTTGAATGAAGATCCTTTAATCTATGATGGCATTAAGGTAGATGTTAATCCAATTCGGAAACAGGAAACAGGAACACTTGAAAATTATATGGTCAAATCTCGTAAATATGACCAGCAAATTTTGAAGCAGTTAGGTGTAGATAACGCAAACAAGGCAGAGACAGAAAAGAAGATACGCTTTTCAAGAGTTAGTACAGACATAGAGTCTATAGACACAGAGTATATCAATGCTGTAAAAAGCGGAGATATGAAGAAAGCGCAACAAATGGTTAATGCTGCAGCTGCCATAGCAGGATATAACTCTTCATCTTCCTACCAGGGTACATCTGCCTTTAACGGAGCTGCGCCTTATGGCAATGGATATTTCAATAGTCCAGAAGAACGTAAGCAAGCATGGGATGCAGACCCGGAGCATCTGGAATATGAAGGAGACCAAACACTAGGCGATTACATCAAGAATGGCATAGATGTAAACAGTCTCAGTTTTATAGCCCTCGATCCTCGTAATCTCAGAGCTGCAGATAATTACCGTCGAGAAGCAATTGAAAATATCCGTCAAGCCATCCAGTCAAAGAGTGACACTATAACAATGTATAGAAGTGTACCTTCTGATGTAAAAGAAGGTTCTTTCAGAAATGGAGACTGGGTGACACCTAGTTATAGCTATGCTGTCGATAATGCTAGTGTCCATGGATGGGGAGACAACTACCGCATCATTGAGCAGAAGGTTTCTGTTGATGAAATCTGGTGGGATGGCAATGATATTGCAGAATGGGGATATGGCAACGAACAGGACTACGTTCAAGACAAGGATTACGCTTATAAGAATACAAAAAACAACCGTAAATCCTTGGATGCTGTGACCTATGATAACGATGGTAACATTATTCCGCTGTCGAAGCGATTCAATGATGCATTAGCCGATGTTCGATATCAGAGATCCGGTCAAACTGTCTCTCCTGCAAAGATGGAAGCCAAATTGCGAGATACACTCATTGGCAAACTGCGTAGTGCCGGTATTGATGTCATTACTGATGTCGATGAGGGACAGCGTGTACTGGATTCCTTCAACAAGGATGCTCGTCATCAAGCAGTTTATAATGGCAATGACTCCGTAAAGACAGGATATAATCCAAGGAACTATATTACACCTGTACGAGGAGAGTGGACTAAAGAAAAAATCATAAAAAGATTGAAAGAATCAGGTGGAAGTTTAGCCGGATATTCTCGTGCAGCAGAACTTATATCTGAATTTGATAGTCCAAAGGAACTTTCGGAACATATGTTTTATCATGGTACTTATTATGGTAGAGGTAGATTAAAACCGAGTATGATAATGAGTGACAGAGAAGTAGAACGTATCGGCGGTGGTGGATATGGCGACAAATATTGGGGCATCAGTGTAAGTAAGAGCAAAGAGATTGCCTCAAGATTTAGCGGTATTCATGAAGGAGTTTTTATTTATCCTATCGTATTGGCAAAAAATGCAAATGTTAAAGAAATGCCAGATTTAAATGATGCAGCCGACTTAGATGATTGCATTATTGACCTTTGGAAAGAAGGTATTGACGCCGTATGGATTGGTGACAAAAACCGTGGTGAGCAAGAGCTATGTGTAATCAATCCTAAAGCTATTGTCAACATTGACAGTTCTGATTACTACAAAGCATTCATGCTTGGAAGTGAAAAGAATCCTCTGCGTATTATTGATAAAGCAGGAATTGAAAAATTATATGCTGATGCCAAGACTTTCGTAAAGCAAAAGCAGGTTGCTCCCAGAAAGCCCTCTTCACCTTCACCTTTTGTTTTGGATGAATCTGGAAGATTTGCTGAAGATAAGGATGGTCATTTAATTTTGAAGTCTAAAGAGAAATATCAAGAAGAAAGGAAAGTGTATGAACAAAAGATAAGTGACTACGAATCTTCGCAAGAGCTAGCTGACTGGAAACAGGTTCAATATGATGCTAGCAGAAATATCCGTTTCTTCAAAGACAAAGAAGGTACATCGTATGGTTTTACCGTCAATGACAAGATATATGTTGACCCACGTATTGCCACAGCTGAGACACCCATCCATGAATACTCTCATCTTTGGGCCACTGCCATACAGAAGGCCAATCCGAAAGAATGGGAGAACATTGTAGGTCTGATGAAGAATACATCCATCTGGAACGAAGTCAAGGCAAGCTACAAGGACCTGCATACCGACAACGAGATTGCCGACGAAGTTCTTGCAACGTATTCCGGAAGAGCTGGTGCAGAGAAACTCCGTAAGATGGTAAGTGACAGCAACGGCGAGGGAGTTTCCGCAATCAAGAAGGCAACCATTAAAAGGGATGTCTTCTTCCTAGAGTCTGCCTTGAAGAAGTTCTGGCAAGCCATGGCTTCCTTCCTTGGTATTCATTATGAGAGTGCCGAACAGGTAGCCGACCAAGTTCTGAAAGATATGCTGAACGAAGTGAATCCTGCCAAAAAGCTGAAGGAGTTTACAGAGAGCCGTGACAATCTCTATCAGGAATATGTCGAGAATGGCAATATGGAAAAAGCCTTCGAACTAGTTATGGAAGAAGCATCCATGAAGCTGGCAGAAAATCCAATGCCAGAGGTGACAGATGCCTATAGCATTAGCCATGAGCAAGAGCCAGAGGCTACCATCAAAGTATATAAGGTATTCACATTGGATAAAGATGGCGACCCTTCTGCCCTATTTGTAAGCGGCAAAGACAAGCTGCCAATGGGAGTATGGCTGAACGCACAGGACACATGGCACTTTACTGCGGCCAATGGCAAGGACTATGTGCCATCAACACGTAATCCAAACGGTAGAGGTGGCAAGACCGGTTCCTCAGTGCTCATACCAAATGAACAGGTGCGTAAGGAATTAATCCAAAGAGGTTTCCTTCCGGATGGATCAAAGGCAAAGTACATAACAGCCCTCGCCTACCGTCCAGGCTGGCATGCAGCTGACCTGCCATATTTTCCGCAAGGTGGCAAGCAGGATCCGGAGAGCAACTATGGCAATGTTCATCGTTCCAACCAGGTTGTCTTCGAGTGTGAGTTCTCTGCTAACAGAGACTATACCGAAACAGCAAGGAGTCAGACAAAGGCATATAATGGTGAGGGAAAGTTTGTTGCACGCAACGCCGACCTTCAGTATATGCCAAAGGATGGATATTACCAATATACAACTAATCAGTTCTTGAAGGATGAAGACAAGGGACATTGGTATATTGGTGGAGCCATGAAGATAAACCGTGCCCTGACGCAGGAAGAATGTGACACAATCCTGAAAGAGAACGGCAAGGCTGTCCAGGAATGGGAAAACGACATATTGGACTTGAAAAAGCTCAATTATGCCACAATTTCCTCAAAGGTCAAGCCTGTACTAGCACCAGTGATGTATGATGAGACAGGAAAAATGATTCCTCTTTCCAGACGTTTTGAAGACAGCCGTACAACCATCAACGAGCCACGACGCATGTTTATTGGAACTATCGGAGCTGCCAATGTGGACACTGCCAGCAAATCAGTAAATCTGTCTAGTCGTCTTGACTTGTTAAGTCTAGCAAAACAGATGAATACAGCAGGTTCTTCTGCAAAAGACATTAAGCAAATCACTGGCTGGGAAATAGGAGCAGACAACAACTGGAAATACGAAACCGAAGATGTAAAACGCTTCGACTGGAATGGAAATATTCTCTACGAAAAGAATCATCCAGATTTCAAACGTTATATGGAACTTGTTAATAAAGACAACGAACATATTTTTTGTGAAGGAGAAGCTTTACGCCCTAGCGAAGTAGAAGAGTATGACCGTCTTGCAGAGGAATATGGTGGATTAGATGGAAAGCTTGATAATCATACAATGTTGGATGCATATATAGATGCACCTGATGTTTTCGAAGCTTATCCTGAATTGAGGAATGTCAAGGTGGAATTTGAAGCTTTGAAAGGTAATGAAAAAGCTTGTTTCACCTCTGCTCACAATTATTTAGATCGTCTTTTTGATGTAGATGAAAGTTTGAAATTTGGTGGAACCATAACAATTAACACCAATAAGCTAAATCGTTTCCAAGACGAGAAAGATATTCGTGGCATAATAGGACACGAGATTCAGCACGCAGTTCAAGAAATCGAAGGTTTTGCAAGAGGAGGAGCACCTCAAACTATCCGAAAGGAAATCCAGGAAAATGTAGCTTGCCATCAAGCAGAAAAGGATTTCATAGTTAGTAATCTCAAGCAATGGGCTGTATTGACAGATATGGCAAACCGTCTTGAAGCATCACGCAAGGAACTCCAGCGTGACGGAAAGGTATGGCAGGAAATTGGCCGCCGCCATTATTGGGATGCAATGAATGAGATTGACACAAATCCAAACGAAAAGTACAAATTGGAAAATGAGTACGAAAAAGTGTTCGGAAAGGATTTTGATGATCTGGAAGTTGCAAAAAGTGGATATCATGTGAAGGAGGCTGCTATCGAGTTACGTCGTCAAGCACAAGTCTGCAAAGACGGGCTAACGACTTCCGACAAAATAACACTTAAGCAAATGACTATAATGGAAGAATCTTTAAAGAATAACAGCGACAACCAGATATACTGGAAGTTAGCAGGTGAAGTTGAAGCTCGGAATACCAGCAAACGAGTTGGAATGTCACCATTACAACGCCGTAATACCTTGGCATCTGAAACCGAAGATGTTGATCGTAAAGAGCAGATTGTAATTAAAGACAGTCCGCAGAAAAGCTACGTCACCTTATCTTCGCCTTCTACAGGTCGTTGGCACACAGCTGACAATGAACAGCGTGAGGCTTGTGAGGGATATGCCGAGTTGATCAGCAAGGCGATAAAATGTAATCTTGTGTGGAATGATGATTCGATTGGTAAGGCATACAATTTGAATGGGCAACCTTTCGATATAGGAGACTCATATATACTTTCTTTGCCCTGCAACAAAAATGGCTACAACACCCCAATCTTTGCTACAGAGCAAGAAGTACGACAGCTCAATATAGGAGTATGGGAAAAAACCATGCCATTTTCGCTCATAAAAAATGGAGAGGTGAAGAAGTTGTATAATATAGAGGATCTCAGTTCGTTTCCTCAAAGATTCGAAATCATCAAGCAAATTGAGGATAGAGAAACAATGAAGAAAGCTAAGGCAAATGCCTTGTCTGTTTTCTCAACCGAGAAATATCCGGAATTGGATATGACTGTCAAGAAAGATGTACAACTTGATTACAATGAACGCAGAGATTTGGCAAAGAATTTACTAGACTATTCTCGTGGTAAAATGCCAGACTCCTATGAGGCAAAGAGCAAGGAGACTCTCGTGCGTAGTATCGCCATGGGAATGCTTGGAAATCTCTATGAGTTCCAATATTCGGAGAAGGTACCAGGAAGTAATAGCTTGATTGCACGTCTAGAAAGAGACCCAGCCTTCAGTAAGGAAATTCTGGATAAAGCATCGGTTTCTGTGGCAAAAGTAAGCACATTCATAGAAGAGAACGTTCGGTCTTTCGGAGAAGACAAGAAGTTAGACCTTCGCAGTCTCACCCCCATCGATATGGATGTTGACGGAAACGGTATTGTTGAAAGTCAGGAAAATCTTGCAGCAGACAAGAAGCAAGGGGAAGATGAACCTGCTTCACAATCTCAAGACACTTCCCATAAGCACAAAGGAAGAGTAGTATAATGTAGTTGTTTCCATCTTAGAGTGATACAAGCTCTAAGATGGAAACTTCATTTTATAAGAGAAAACAGAATTTTTTCATAGCCAAAGTGATTTTTTTCATCATAAATGTAGTTTATTAGGAATATTTGCTTAACTTTGCCACCAAAATATAAAATAGTAAATGAGAAATATGAAAAAAGTATTATTAATGTTATTGGTAGTTATCGTCTGCATAAACTGTTATGCGGCCGACAACGTTGTGCAGCAGCGTAGAAATGTAAGAAAGGCACCAGTTAAGACGGCAAGTGTCGTCAATGAAAATTGTATGTCTTTCATGGGGATATCCTTCAATATGTCTTTGACAAATTTTGCGAAGGCATTGAAGGCAAAGAACTTCAATGTCGTTGATAACACTTTAATTTTCGAAGACTACAATATTACAGGTCCAGCTTTTGGAGTTGAGAATTGTAAGGTGTATATATATAACTCTGATGATGGAATAAATGAAATATATATAGAAAAAGAGTTTGCTTCAGAAAAGGCCTGGAAGGAAGCAAGGGGAAATATTGAAACCTATCTCAATAAAGCTTATCCAAACTTTCAAGCAACTAACTACTATCTAGTTGACGAAAAGGGAACGTGCATAAAATATCATTGCAGGAAAATAGGAAACAAAAATAATGTACATTATGGAAATATTTATATCACAGCAGAAGTACATAATGAAAAACGGTTTAGTATAAAGGCAGCAATATACGAT